>Ga0222702_1000479_pt1 | contig 11321 bp, 13 predicted proteins | sample AntAcemetage1504_FD_181152 | JGI IMG/M metagenome (GOLD analysis project Ga0222702, IMG submission 181152) | Saline water microbial communities from Ace Lake, Antarctica - #1504 | ecosystem: Environmental > Aquatic > Non-marine Saline and Alkaline > Saline | place: Antarctica: Ace Lake...
AGAAATACGTGCAAATGAACATATAGAAGGAGAATTACTATTTGGTAATGGCAGGGCATACGGTTTAGAACTGATGGTAAAGAAAAAATTTGGTCGAATCAATGGTTGGGTAGCATATACACTTTCAAGGACTGAACGTCAGATTGATGGAGTCAATAATGGCGAGTGGTATCCTGCAAAACAAGATGCAACACATGATTTGTCAATTGTTGGTATTTTTGATTTGAATGAAAAATGGAGTTTGTCAGCAACTTGGGTTTTTAACACAGGAAATGCCGTTACATTTCCCAGTGGCAAATATGAAATAAATGGGAATGTAGAATTTTATTATACTGAAAGAAATGGATACAAAATGCAGGATTATCACAGATTAGATTTAGCCGCTACAAAAACGTTGAAGAAAACCAAAAAATATGAAAGTACATTAAGTTTTTCCTTAAGCAATGCTTATGGAAGAAAGAATGTTTTTACTATTGATTTTATAGAAGACCCTGATGATCCAACAAAAACAATAGCTGAAAAAACGTATCTGTTTACTTTCGTTCCATCAATCTCATTTAATTTCAAATTTTAACAACATAATTATGAATAAAAGTCATTTAACCATTGAAAATCGAATAAAACTAAGAGTTTTTTTCTTGATGTTTTTAGCTTTTTTTTTAACCAGTTGTACAGAAAAAATTGACACAGACCTGAACTCTTCAAGTTCCCAAATAGTTGTTGAAGGTAATATTTCGATTGATGAACCGGCGATAATTAAATTAACAGAATCTGTTAATTTTGATGAAAATAATATTTTCCCAAAAGTAGAAGGAGCATTAATAAGAATATCAGATAATACAGGTAATACCGAAATATTGACTGAAACGGAACCAGGTACTTATAAATCATACATTTTAACAGGTAAAATAGGCTATACATATTCAATAAGTTTTGAGACTGATAATAAGATCTTAACATCTAATTCAACTATACCAAATCAGATAAATTTTGATTCTTTAATTGTAAAAGAATCTTCACTTTCTGGAGGTTTCGGCAATTCAGGATCAACAAATTCGTACGAAGTAATTGTAAAATATTCTGACCCAATAGACGAAAATAATTATTATCGGTTTGTAGAAATAGTAAATGGAGAATTTTCAAATGATCATGTTTTTGATGATAGATTAACCAATGGATTAAAGGTTGAAAATACGCTTAAAAGTTTTAAAAGGGAACTATCTCAAGGAGACACTTTAAAAATAATTATGCAGTGTATTGATAAAAATGTTTATGAGTATTTTAATAGCTTTTCAAATCTTTCAGGAGGTCCGATGAACTCCTCTACACCGGCAAATCCTTATACTAACATAGAAGGGGGGATTTTAGGATATTTCAGTGCTCATACTTCTCAAGAACGCGAATGTATCATTCAATAATTTTATATGAACAACAATTGTAATATTGAAATAAAAGTGAAAGTGAATATATAAATAAGCTAAATGAGACATTTAATAATAACATCAATCTTATGGCTTTTGCTTTTTCAAACAGCAGGAGCACAAACTGAATTAAGATTTAGTAGCCTTGATTCGCTGTTAAATTATGCTGAACAAAACAGTATAACTATAAAAACAACAGAACAACAGGCTTTATTGGCAAAATGGCAAAAGGTTTCGGCTCAGGCAGGACTGGTAAATTTCAGGATGCCAACCAATCTTAACCTGACCAATAATATTGAACTTCCTGTTTCTTTTATGCCGGGCGAAGCATTTGGCGGTGCACCGGGAACATTTAAAGAAGTAACAATGGGACAGCAATACATCGGAAACCTGAACATTGCACCGCAAATCGACATTATTAACCCTGCCGCATGGGCGAAACTACAAAGTGCCAGCAAAAATTCAGAACTGACAACGGTCAACAACTTACTTACAAAGAAATTGCTCTTTGAATCCATATCAGCCACTTATCATAACATTGTTTCACTACAGGAGCAAATTGAACTTACAAAGAAAAGCTTGCTTATTGCTGACACCCTGCTTATAAATATGGAAAATAAGTATTCCGAAGGCATTGTGAGGCAACAGGATTTGAACGATGCAAAAATCAATAAACTGATACTTGTCGACAAGCTTAAACAGTTGGAGGTATCATTACAACAACAGTATCTCAGTCTTAAAATCTTGTGCGATATCCCCAAGAATATCACAATTCTAATTGTTGAGCCAGTTGATTATAATCAAATCATAGCTGTTGGTTTAGAGGTTGATAATCAGCTTGTGTATAAATCGTCTTTATTAAAATATGATATAGCCAAAGCCGATTTAAAAGCCAATCATTTGATGCAGCTTCCCACCCTTTCGTTTGTATATTACGATGTATGGCAACAAAACAGTAACAATATGTTTTTTGACAAAGATGCTCAATGGTTAAATTCTCAATACATTGGATTAAAATTGAGCCTGCCTTTTCCTGATGTCAACAGATTTACTCAAACCAAAATATCGAAAGTAAATAGCACTATCGCATTACAAAATACCGAACACACTAAATTACAGAATGATAATAACAACCGTCAGCTTGTTTTGGATTACGAAAAGGCATTTTCACAGTTTACAACGGCAAAACAGATTTATGAACTCAAAGAGCAAAACTATCATCTGGCAATGAATCAGTTTAATATGGATATTCTTTCGTCAGATAAATTGTTAATTGCCTTTAATGATATGATTACAAGTCGTTTAAACTACAGCAGTGCTTTGGCAAATTTGCTTTACCTAAAATCGAAAATTGACATTAATAATACAGTAAAATGAGAACAATAAAATTTATAATTCCAATAGTTGCAGGGTTGGTTCTGCTTAATTCGTGCGGTAAAAATGGCGAAACCACAAAACCGGTGAGAAAAAACATTACCGAAACAGTATTTGCATCGGGAGAGTTAGTTCCTGAGAATTTGTATAATCTTACCGCGCAAAGCGATGGCTATTTGATAAGCCTGAATTTTGAAGAAGGGGACATTGTGAAAACGAACGATTTATTGGCGGTAATCGAGAATAAAACTTATGATATTAATTCGCAAAGTGCCGATATGCTGTTGAATATTGCAAAAACCAATACTTTGCCTGACGCTCCTGCTTTAAAACAAATTGAAACCAATATGCAGGCGGCAGAACTCAAGTTGAATCAAGACAAGCAACAAGCAGAGCGTTATAAAAAACTGTATGAGAGCAACAGCGTATCGAAACTCGAATACGAAAACATGCTTATGGCTTATGAAAATTCAAAAGCCAATTATTTATCATTGAAAGAAAACTACAATCAGCAAAAACAATTGGCCGAACAGCAACTGATTGCACAAAAATCGCAAAGCGAAGTGAATAAAGTATTGCAAAGCAATAATGAGTTGCGTGCTGTGGTTGGCGGAAAAGTTTATACCAGGAACAAAGAATTAGGCGATTTTGTAAGAAGAGGTGAGATTATCGCAACTATCGGGAATCCAAAAGACATCTATGCTAAATTGAGCATTGACGAATCGAGCATGTCAAAAATAAACCTGAATCAGAAAGTGCAAATTGAATTAAATACACACAAAGGAGATGTTTCACATGCAAGGATAACAGAAATATATCCATCTTTCGACAAACAAACCCAATCGTTTTATTGCAAAGCGGTTTTTACCGATTCATTGCCTTTATTGATTTCAGGCACTCAATTACAAGCAAATATCCTAACGGAAGAAAAAGAGAATGTTTTGGTAATACCGAGAAGTTACCTTGATTATGGAAATTTGGTAAATGTGAAAGGCGAAGGCAGAGTAAAAATTGAAACGGGAATAATATCGACTGATTGGGTTGAAATTAAAGGAGGGATAGATGAAAATACAATATTGATTTTAGACAAAAGATAGATATGAAAATAATTCCAAAAATTAAACTTAACGTTGATTTAGAGATAGCCTTCACGCATATCTTAGCTAAGAAAAAACAAACCGTAATTGTTTCGTTTGCGGCAGCCATTGGTATCGCGGCTTTCATCTTCCTAAATTCGCTGGTGCTTGGTTTTAACCGCGATTCAGACGAAGCTCTTTTTAAATCAACGCCACATATCCGTATTTATGTTGATGACAAAATTAGTGAACCATTGCTAAACGATACGGCAAACAACAACATTGCGGTTATTTCGAATCCTAAAATTGTTAATGAGAGCAAAAAATTGCTGAACCCCAACAGGATATTAAGCGAAGTAAAGCAAATTGAAGATGTTACCACGGTTACAGCCTGGCTAAGTATCAATGTTTTTTACAACAATGGCAGTGCGCAGGTAAACGGAAGCAGTTCGGGGGTAAATATCAATGAAGCCAATGAAATGTTTGACATTCAATCGTCAATGGTAGAAGGTAATTTGCAAGATTTAATCAGCACTCCCAATGGTATTATTTTAGGTGTTGGAATTGCTGATAATCTCAATGTTATACTAAACGATAATATCAGTGTGGTTTCCTCCATCGGAATTGTAAAAGTTATGAAGGTTGTGGGTTTGTTCAAAACAAGCAATTCGGTAGTGGATAAATCAAAATCATATATGAACTTGTCGTTGGCACAGCAACTAATGGCTGAGGGACCTGACTATATTACGGATATTTATGTAAATGTAAAAGACCCCGACAAGGCAGCTTCGTATCTGCCAATGATTATTGAGCGTACAGGGTACAATGCCGAGGATTGGAAAGCCGCCAACGAATCGGCAGAAGCAAGCAAGAAAACACGTGGAATTATGATGGGTTCCATTTCTATAATTATTTTGATTGTCGCTGCTTTCACCATTTACAACATCGTAAACATGACAGTGAAACAAAAGCTACATGATATTGCGATATTAAAGGCACAAGGCTTTGCAGGTAAAAGCGTTGTAAAAATATTTATAAGTGAAGCAATGATAATTGGAATACTTGCTACAATTATGGGCTTGTTTATTGGTGCTGCATTAGTAAAAGCCCTGAGTAAAGTTTATATCGGGGGCGACCGAGGATATTTTCCCATCGACTTTGAACCTGAAATTATGATAATGGGAATTATAATCGGTTTGTTGGTAGCATTTATTGCGGGGTTTATTCCTGCACGAGGTGCAGCAAAAATTGACCCTGTTGCAATTTTTAGAAATTTATAGTTATGCAAACAATACTTAGAGCCGAGAATATATCGAAATATTTTTACACACCACAGAAATTTAAGGTGTTAGACGATATTTCGTTCGAAATCAAAAAATCTGAATTTGTTTCAATTATTGGCAAATCAGGCAGTGGCAAATCAACATTGTTGTACGTTCTGTCAACAATGGATACCGATTATTCGGGCAATATATTTATTGAGAATGAATTGATTACAGGTTCAAAGCTTGATAAATTAGCACAAATTAGAAATATAAACATCGGGTTTGTGTTTCAGTTTCATTATTTGTTACCTGAATTTACCTGCCTTAAAAACGTGATGATTCCTGCAATGAAATTAAACCGTTTTTCTAGAGAGGAAATTGAAGAAAGTGCATATCAAAAACTCAAACTCTTAGGGATAGAAGAACAAGCCTTAAAACCTGCATCAAAGCTTTCGGGTGGTCAGCAACAACGGGTTGCCATAGCACGGGCATTAATAAATGAACCAAAAATAATTATGTGCGATGAGCCAACCGGAAATCTCGACTCTAAGAATTCAGATATAGTTCTGGATATTTTCAAACAAATTTCAAAAGACCTGAATCAAACCATCGTAGCGGTAACTCACGATATCGACTTTGCAAACTCATCGGATAGGATTATTGAAATGCAGGATGGTAGAATTTTATAAAAGAGTTACTTTTGTAATCAAATGTTTTAGCAATTGCATTTGCAAGCACATTGGCAAAGCCCCACGAGCCAACGCTATTACCAAAGCTTTGTCAAAGTTTTAACGCCGGAGTAAACCGCTACCACTTTCCGGTAAAAACTGCTACCATCTAGTAAAATTTGTAATAAAAGGATAATCTTTCGGGGAAAGAAAGACAAAAGACAAATGCCCCGAACCTTCACTTGTCATCATTGTGGTAAAATCGTACCGCGTAATCCCCGGATTAAGAAACAAAATTATTGTTCTTCACTAGCGTGTCAAAATGCGCGCAAGCGATTATTTGACAGAAGAACTACCCCAATCTCCAAATACAAGATGTTGCAGCAAAAGCGCAATAAGCGTTGGCGAGCTGGTTATCCGGCACATGAGTATCAAAAACGATACAGGGATACTCATCCTGCGTATGAAAAGCGCAATCGGGAGTTGCAGCGCAAGCGCAACAAAAAGCGTCACAAGGGACATGGATCAATGATTGTAAAGACGGACACGTTACTTCTACAGCCTTTACGCGACGGGGCTTATATGGGTTTTAAGATAAAAAACGGAAAGATTGTAAAGACGGACGCGTTATTGCTTCAAATGCAGGTTCAGACTGGCGTAGATACATTTTCGAGACTAAATCCGGGGTGATTGTAAAGACGGACACGTTCGTTTAAGAAAAAACAGTCCTTTAGATTTACCTGGACTAAAAACAGTTGCGATGAGTACGATAATCCAGGAGGTCCCGGTAAGTGAATTTGACTTGTCACTTGCAAGTGTTCGCATTGTCAACCCAGCCAGGATACTGCAGGTTGAAAAGTCAATGCGTTTTCATGGCCAATTACAAGCTGTAATAGCCCGGGTTCACGAAGATAAGTACCAACTAATCGATGGGTTCAAGCGGTTTTATGCTTCACAGAACCTATTGATGGAAACACTTCAGTGCCGCGTACTGGATATTGATTTACCACAGGCCAAGGTATTGTTATTGAGTTATAACCGTCCACACCGTTCGATGGAAGCCTGGGAGGAGGCATTGGTGTTGCAGGATCTTCAGCAAACACATTCTCTGGATCAGCGGAGCCTTGCAGAGCTTATCGGATTTAGCCGCTCGTGGGTAAGTCGCCGTTTGTCGCTAATTGAAAAGATAGATGAAAATGTCTCCTCACAGATCATGATGGGAGCACTCACAAGTAGTCAGGCCCGGGCCCTTACAAAGTTGCCGCGCGGCAACCAGAGTACAGTTGCCGGTGCGATCACCAATTTTAATCTTACCTCGCGCCAGAGTGATACACTGGTGGAGGCTTTTTTAAAGGCACAAGATGCAGATCAGCAACAGTATATTCTTACCCATCCCGAGTGTGTGTTAGAACAGGAAGAGGCAGGTTCCCCGCAAGATCCTTTTGACGTACGGCTATGCTCCTATGGCAATGATCTGATGCATTCCATGTTGCATGTAATACAGTCGGTTCATATCATGCTGTCGCGACTCAGTGATCAGCGACTGGGTATGTTAAGCCAGAGTGAAAGAGTGATCATCACCCCCTTTTTTGACAAGGTATCAGGGAATGTAAGAAAGCTAACCCAGGTTATTACTGAATTACAAATCCATAAATCAACACAACAAGATGAAAAATGAAAATTTAGAAAACACTGTAATCACACTGCATGGTCAGGGTTGGTCCATCCGCAGGCTATCCAAAGAGTTAGGCATCTCACGTGAGCGGGTTCGCCGCTTGGTGGTAGCAAACTCGGTTTTACGCGCTACCACCCAAAGTGAACAGGTAAAGCAAAAAAAGAGACTTCCAAGCAAGCTGGATCCATACAAAGAGTTTATTGGTGAACTATTGGAAAAATACAGTAATATCACCGGACAGCGAGTATATGAGCACCTGAAAGAAAAGGAATTTGACGGTGGAATAACCATCGTAAGTGATTACCTGAGTAGCATACGTAAGGTGGCATCAAAAACGCCGATTCGTATGGTAGAAACCCACCCGGGTCAGCGAGCCGCTCATGACTGGAGTGATTATCGGATACCCTTTACAGGTTCAGGGAAAACAGAGCAGGTGACATTTTTTAGTTATATCCTTTCATACTCGCGCAGACAATACATTGAGGTGGTGAAAGACAAAAAACAGAAGACTCTTTTTCAAGTCCTTATCAATGCATTTATTTACCTGGATGGTGTGCCTAAAGAGATCAAGAGCGATAACCAGAAGGCGTGTGTGGATCGTTGGGAGGCTGGCAGAGCGGTCTTTAATGCAAAGTACCTTGAATTTGCCACCCATTACCGGTTCCGTCCCCTTGCCATCCATCCGGGCAAACCAACTGAAAACCTAAAAATAGAGCGTCCGTTTTATTACCTTGAGAGGAGCTTTTTAAATGGCCGTGAGTTCAGGGATATTGATGATCTGAAACAGCAGTTACAACAGTGGCTTGAAAGTGTCAATGATCTGCGCAAGCATGGTACGACAAAAAAAAGGCCTATTGATATGTACACGATGGAGCATCCCTTTTTACAGGTTCTGCCTACCAATCACTTTGACACCTCCCTTGTGGTCCATCTTATAGTGAACCAGGAGTCGTGTGTACAATGGAAGGGCTACCAGTATGTGGTGCCACAGAACTACATGTATGAAGTCTGCCCGGTTCGTATTACAGATCAGCACCTGATGGTTTACTCATCCAATGGGGAGATGCTAGCCACCCATCCCCTGGCAGAGAAAGATCGCAAGGACCGCTACATCGGTGTTGTTGAGAAAGCACACAGGAAACCGGATCTGCTTATAGCCGATGTGATTGCCCGTCTTGAAAGCTTCTCGCCTGAGATGAGAGAGTATATCAAACAGCTCAAGCGACATAAGCCAGGATCCTGGCGTCATCACTTGCGCAACCTGCTGGCTATGAAAGTAAACTACCGTGTCGATGATGTCATGGTGGCCGTGCGCAGGGCACTGCAATACAGAGTCTTTGAATCAGGTACTATCGAAGGGTTCCTTGTAAACAACTCCGAACCCAGATATAGTATCAAATTATCCTTTAAACCCCGAAAAAGTAATGGTTATGAGCAATAGAAATACAAACAGTACAAAGCAGCAGCAGGATCAGTTCCGGGAAAACTGCAGGTACCTGGGACTAAAGGTTCTGGCTGAAGAGTACACCCTGATGGTTGATCGGGCCAATGAAAACACGCTGGGGTACTATCAGTTCATAAGTGAGGTCATCCAGGCAGAAGCCATAGCTAAGCAGCAGAGACGTGTTGAGACCCTTATTAAAAGCAGCAGACTGCCCCAACCGCTGAAGTTACTGGCAGACTTTGATTTTGACTTCCAGCCCAAGCTGAACCGTAAACTGATTATGGACCTGGCTTCACTGGGGTTCATTGAGAGAAATGAGTCGATCCTTTTTACAAGTATAAGCAACGGAGTGGGTAAATCACACATCGCAAGAAGCTTTGCACTGATGGCCTGTCAGAAAGGATACAAGACCTACTACACTACCTGCAGTGATCTGATTAATGATCTGAATGCCGGAGTCTATGAAAAGACCCTGGACAAGAGAATGAAAAAGTACATCAATCCAGAGTTATTGCTGATCGATGAGATGGGACATGACCGTTTGGAGCTACAGGTAGTCAAGGAGGCTCACCTGCTTTTTAAAGTGATCGACCAGAGGTACAATGATAACAAGTCCCTGATCTTTACAACCAACGTCGAGGAGCCGGACTGGCCAGAGTTCCTCGGAGACCCTATCACTACAAGTGCCATATTGGATCGTATCTTCCACCACTCGGTTATCGTAAAAATCGATGGTCCAAGCTACCGCAAACACCAGAGTGAATTACTACAAAAAAAGTATGCTGAAAAGAAACAGGAAAAATCAGAAACAGGGTAGTGCAAACCGGATAACCAGAACAAAGGTAAAGGTGCTGACAAAAGTCAGTGCCTTTTTTGATATGGTAAAGTTGCTCATAATCATTGAAATAGCTTACATACTATCCTACGAAACCAGAACAACAGACAGCACTGGAACAGTTGCCTGTTTTAAAACGAAAATCGAACATGAAAATCTTCACCGCTTTATAGCAAATAACAACCTTCTGAATCCTGCAACTGATCAACTACTCAGAAGGGTGGTAGCATTTTGTCTTGTTTGGTGGTAAGGTTTATAAACGGTGTTAAAAAATACCGCATTTGCCAGCCATGAGAATAAATTCTTTCAAGCCATGACCATAAGCATTTGCTTTTATTACAGATGATATCCTTGTATTTTTAAACTGTTCTTTTAGAAATGTAAAATTGTCTTGAAGAGCCTTTTGATTAAGTTCAATTCTTGATGTTAGCATAAGTTTGCATATATTCTACTTTATTACTTTGAAAGTCTCATTTCTAAATATGGATTAGTAAACCCAACTTTTTCGTACAGAAACCTTGCAGGATTATCTTTTTCAACATGTAAAGCAATGTCTCCATCAGTTAGATCAATTACTTTGTTTAATAAATCTTTTCCGTAGCCTTTTCCTCTTTGTGTCTTATCAACAGCAATGTAAACTAAGATGTTTTTAGGAATATAATCTGACATTCCGGTTCTGTTAAGTACTACAATTCCAACAACATTCTCGTTTTTATCATATCCTACTAATACAAAACCGCCAAATGATGTAGTTTCTTTGATAGCATAGTCGACTGCTTTCTCAATATCGGATCTTTTATCTCCATATTGTCCTAAATGTTTAAATAAAAATTCAGTCACATTAAGCTTTTTAAGAGTAGACATTTTTGTTTCTTGATTGTAAATCTTAAATTTTAACTTTACGCCACTTAATTTAGGTTCTACACAACATGTATTCTGCATTAGATTTTGTTTTATTCTGATTTTTAATGTTTTAACTTTGCCGTATCGTTAATTTGTTTCTATGCGACAAATGTACGAATAATTTACCTGAGCACAAAACGGAGTGCCCATATATATTAATATTCAGAATTACTTTAGTGACTTGTAATTGATATAGGCCGTGTAGAACCTATATTTAAGTTAGATTATCTTCAATGGTAATCATTGGTGATGCATCAACTTCAGAAATGTCAAGATAATGCGTTAAAACATTTAAAGCATCATCTAATTCATTAATCTTTTCTTTTGGTAGTTTTTCGAGTTTTACGGATAATCTTTCATGAAGTAGAGCTGGAATTTTTTCTAACAATTTAGCTCCTAATGAAGTTAATGCAATGTAAGTTGTCCTTTTATCTTCTTTCTTAGGCAAACGTGCAACAAGACCTTTTTTTTCTAATCTGTCGATTATTCCTGGGGAAGCCAACGCACATTGCACTCATTTGCAAATCGCACAGGCTGACACACAAACCAAAATTTGCAAAAGAGTGCAATCTCTCTCACCCCATTTCATCATCCATAATATAAATATTGTGTTTGATGACATAATAATGATTTTCAATTTTAAACATATTTTTTTTACTT
>Ga0222702_1000481_pt1 | contig 11308 bp, 9 predicted proteins | sample AntAcemetage1504_FD_181152 | JGI IMG/M metagenome (GOLD analysis project Ga0222702, IMG submission 181152) | Saline water microbial communities from Ace Lake, Antarctica - #1504 | ecosystem: Environmental > Aquatic > Non-marine Saline and Alkaline > Saline | place: Antarctica: Ace Lake...
ATTCTAAATTCTTTTCTTCCATCATTTTATCTATCTTAAAAAATACTTCTTCTAAAGTCTTCCTGTAATCATTCTTGTAAGTTATAGGAATAATATTCTTCGTTACCACTTTTAATTCTAAATCAAACAGCACCATCTTTATTTTATTAACTTCAATCTCAATACTAAAAATATAAGCTTTGTTGGGATTAACCATTAATTGTATCGGTTTTCTGCCACCGGAAGAAATACCTTTTTTAGTTTCAATCACGAAGCCTTTTTCAATTAGAGTCCTAACATGATTAGATGCTGTACCAGCACTACACCCACTAATTTTAGTTAATTCTATACGAGAAATAGGACCTCGCTTGCGAATTAGCTTAAAAATGCTACTTAAATTCCATCTTCTAACTGCAATTGAATTTCCTAATATAGCTTTACTTTTTTTCATTATGTAAAATTTATTCCTTCTTTTTCTAATTTATTTATAACTATAGGAAAAACTATTTCTTAAGACTTCGTTTCTCTAAATAATCATAACTGCCTTTTTCGCGCACAGTTTTAAACATTGTTACGAGATTATCTACGGGAACAGTAGCCTGTATGTTATGTACGGTATTAAATACAAACCCTCCGTTTTTACCGAATATGTGCATATTATTTTCAACTTCTTCTTTTACATTTTCAGGAGTTCCAAAAGGTAAGGTTTTTTGTGTATCAACACCTCCGCCCCAAAATACAAGTTTATCTCCATAGTTTTTCTTTAGAAAATTGGGATTCATGCCAGCTGCTGATATCTGAACAGGGTTTAATATATCAACCCCAGCACTTACAAAATCGTCTAGAAAATCTACATCGGAGCCACAGCTATGATAAAAGGTTTTCCAATTTGTATTTTTGTGAACCCAATCATTCATTGTTTTATGGAGGGGTTTAAAAACCTCTCTGTACAGATTTGGTGATATAAAAGGGCCTCTCTGAGATCCAAAGTCTGTACCACTCATCACAATTACGTCTATCCGATCTTGGACTGCCTGCTTGTACATCTTAAGATTCTTCATCTGAAGCTCAAGTTGATATTGAAATATCTCTTTTATATACTGTTTCCTTGTTACTAAAGACATATACCATTCCTCTGGAGCTCTAATCCCCTTCGGATGTGGGATATGGGGACCCATAACAAATGCTATATCTCCAAATCCTGCTCCCCAGAAATTACCTATCAAGGAATAGTCAGTATTCTCATAATACCATTTAGAGGTTTTCTCCAGATATTCCAGATCCTCATCTGTATATAAGGAATATGCTTGCTCAACCCATTCTTTAGGATCGAGCTTCTTCTCATCAATTGGTTCTTGCCTTATTATTGTGTCAAAATAATAACCTCCTTTCGGCATCTTTCCGGATGGAGGGGCACTCCTGTCTCCTTTCGGATACTGAACAATATCTCCGTTTTTAAGCACATCATACTCAAAATTTCCTGAGATTAAGATATTTGTACCATCAAACATTTTGAATTTTTTCCAATTTTCATTTTTGTATCCAAATATTGTTACGGGCAATTGAATACCATATGTGTCTACTCCCAGCAATTGTTTGACCTCATCCTCTACTTCCGCAAGCATCTGAAATGGATCATATACTTTAATCAATCCCTTTGATATGCCTAATACATTTCTCAATTTAGCGTAAATACTTGCCTCTATTCCTGTTACAAGTGTACTTCCTAAATCAAGGGGAATTCTATCAGCTTCTTTATGATTGATAGCAAGCCTTACTCTTTCCCGTGAAATCATATCTCCTCCTCCTTATCTTTTTTATTGTAATTACCCTAATTATTCATTATTATAGTTGAAATTTCGTGCTCTGTTGTTTCGCTTTTTTTTAAGTCTGCAATCTTTTTTCCACGACTCAATATTGTTAATCTGTCAGCTATAGAAAAAACATGATGAATATTATGGCTAATAAATATTATTGCGGAACCGGTCTCCTTTAACCTTACCATAAGCTCCAATATTTTCTTCGTTTCTTTAAGTGACATTGCTGCTGTCGGTTCATCCATGATAACAAGTTTTGCCTTAAAATATGCTGCTCTTCCAATCGCAACTGCCTGCTTTTCTCCTCCCGAAAGGTTTCTTACGGTATCTTCTACGGATACATTATCACCCTGAATTCCAATATTTTCTAAGGCCTTTTCTGCTTCACGTATCATTCTCTGTTTATCGAGACAAGGGATAAATCCTCCCAGCAATCTATTTGGCTCCCGTCCCATAAAGATATTTCTGTGTATCTCTAAATCATCAACCAAGGCAAGATCCTGATGGGTAGTTTCAATACCAACATTTATCGCATCTCTTGGAGAAGAAAAGTTTACTTTTTTCCCTTCGAAATATATAACTCCTTTTGTAGGAGAATAGAGTCCTGAAAGTATTTTAATTAACGTGCTTTTCCCCGCACCATTATCACCCACCAGACCAACAATCTCACGAGGTTTAATAGAAAAATACACATCATCCAGTGCTATAACCTTTCCAAAATACTTACTTACACCTTCCATGTATACGAAATTATCAATGTTAACTTTATTTTGCATATTAATTTTTACCCTTCTTTCATAAACAATATTAGTCTACCTTCTTCTTTTAGAAATAAACATATTTATAATAACAGCAATAATGACTATGATTCCCAAAAAACCATCTTGCCAATAAACTGATACACCCAGTAATACTATACCATTTCTAATCATACCGGTAATAATAGCTCCGAAAGCTGTTCCGATAATACTACCAACCCCTCCCAATAGGGAAGTTCCACCAATAACACTCGACGCGATAGCTGCGAGTTCAAAACCTCTACCATTGAGGGGAGCAACAGATCCAAGCCTGAAAGCTTGTACATACCCTGCAAAAGCTGCCAAGAAAGATGTAAACATAAATGTTGTAATTTTAACCATTGTTGTGTTTATCCCAACTGCGATTGCAGCTTTCTTATTTCCACCTGTAGCACACATTTTGTTGCCAAAACTTGTGTATTTAAGAATATAATAACTTATTCCAATAAAAAATAAGAACCAGATTATTGCTGCAGGAAAGACACCACCTATATTTCCACCGATTGCCTGGGAAATAAGGCTATGTGAACGTATCTTAATCGGCATTCCTCCTGCCAGAACAAGAACTAATGCTCTATAAATCATCATAGTACCAAGAGTTGTAACAAACGAGGGGATACCAGCTTTTGTAGTAATAAACCCATTAATAAAACCTAAAGCTAATGCAAGCATTAAACCTACTATAACTGCCAATATTATTGGCACATTTAATTTTGAATATAAGATTGCAGTTACCATTGGGGACAGGGCGTATATTGAGCCTACAGAAAGATCAAACTCTCCAGCGATCATTAAGAGAGTCACTCCTGCAGCAATAATTCCAAGTTCACTTGCCATTCTTATTATAATTAACAAATTGAAAGGTAATAGAAAACTACTATTTGCAATAGAAAATACAACTGCAAGAACTATTACTGCAATTAAAACTCCAAAACCTTCCACTTTAAAACCTTTTTTTAATTTTGTAACAACCATATACTTTTTCCCCTCATTATAAAATTTTAGTGCCTGGGAACATATTTTGTTCCCAGGCACTCTTACAAATTACTCCTTTACTACTTTTTACCTATATCCGTCTTCAGCCAATTTAACAGCTTGGTCAATTTTATCTATGCCAACCACAGCAACACCTGTATTTATGTCTGTTGGATAAAGACCAAACTCCTTGTATAAATAGAGTAACATTACGGTCTGGAATCCCTGCAGATAAGGCTGCTGGTCAATTGTAAATTTAACGTAACCTTCCTTTATCATTTGATTCTGGTCAGGCACAAGATCAAAGCCTGCGATAAGAAGCTCGCCAGGTTTCATACCTAATTCTTTCATTGCCATTCCTGCGAATGCGGATGAAAACTCGCTAGCTGCAATAATTTTAAGATTTGGGTGAGATCTGATATAAGATTTCAACATATCAACGCCTGTTGATGGATCAGCGAGTGGGGCACTGAATCTCTCTGACTTTATCCCATGCTCAATAAATATCTGCTCGATACCGGTACACCTCTCTTCGAGCGCGGCGTTGCCAGGTTCACCAATTAACACTACCGCTTCAGCATTTTCTGGAATTACCTCATCCTTTAATAACTCTTTACCGAGAACGTTTCCGGCAATGGTAAAGCTCTGTCCAACAAAAGCCATTCTTTCATTTGGGGTGTAGGGATCATCAACATTAAAGGCAACTACAGGTATTCCCATTTTTATTGCTTTGGCAATTGGCTCGTCCAAAGCCTCTGCATCAGCGATAGCAACACCAATTCCGTCAAATCTCTGGGCGATAGCACTGTCAAGATAGTCTACTTCCTTCCCAATACTGAACTCCTCAGGCCCCATGAATTGTACTTCAACCCCCAGTAATTTCCCTGCCTCTTCAGCACCTTTTATCACTGGAGTCCAGAATGGTGTTCCCGCAACATGAACCACCAAAGCAAATTTGTACGCAAGTGCACTTCCTGAGAAAACGACTAACAACATAACAAGGACAATCAACAAGATTGTTACTTTTTTATACATTATTATACTTCTCCTTTAAAATTTATTTTTCCTTTCTTTTCGCTAATTAACAAGAGTTGTCTTTAATAACCTCCACTTTCAACAAATTTTATTTCTCCGACTAATAGCTATAAAGACATGGTTCGTTTTTCGTGCAAATCTTCCCTTTGTTAGACACTACTTACCTCTTCACCTCCCTTTTAGTGTAGAACGTAAACATTCAGTAAACACCATCTAGGATTTTTTAATTTCAGCAAATGCGTCTAGATTCCACGATTCTAATCCTGCTAAAAGTAGATATTCAACTACATGGTTTAAAAATTTACTGAATTCCTTAATCACATAAATCTTTTAAATTTATGGAATTATATTATACTAACTTTATTTAATACTTATATTAAATTCTGAACTATTATCTAAAATAATTATATTTTTTTATTAGAAATTTGTCAAGTAGGCAAATTGATGAAGTGCAGTTCCCTTTTTATCAAGATTAAGAATATATTTTTAGAACAAATTATTTAAGCGGTTATGACTTCAATTCCCATTACGTCACCAAAATTTTTTATCTTTTCAATATAATCTCCATATACCCAAGCAAAATGATGTCCAAATTCAAGTTGCTTTTTAAAAAAGTCTTTAACATCATTTACTTGATAATAAACTCCCGTAGCACATCCTATAGTATCTACCCCTGCTCCAGCAACAATTTTTCCTTTAACAGTTAACATTTTTTTACCTGTTGGATGAAATCTCAAAAGTGTAATTGTTTCTCCTTTATCTCTATTAAAATCATACCTTAAAGTAACACCCCAACCACTATTAGTAAATGATTGAATTCTATATGGCATCATTTCTTTATCAATTCCTTTCATTTTTCTTGTTGGAACCGCATGCCATGTTGATACAATATTTTTCTTGCCTTTTATTTCTTTTACAATTTCTAAGCCTGATGGCGTAGATTGATCCGTTTTAAATTCATGTGCTAATGGGTGAGTGTTACCCATATGAGGAGCTTTTTTAGTAAGATTAATAAGCACATTTATTGCCATCAATACATTTATATCAGCTTCACAAGCAGAAGGAATTCCTTCTTCTTTTAATAAAGAATGTGCTAAACAAAATGTGTATTTTTCTTTATTGAGACGTTTAGTTCTACATATTTCAAAACATGGAAGTGTAAATGCATTACACTCATACTTTTCAAGCATCTTTTTTACTGTTACATAAAAATTTACCGAGTTAAATATATACTTACTATCCATATAATTTTTTTCAGCATTTAAGATCAATTCATTAGTAATTTTTTTAGCTTCATCTAATTCTTCTTTACTAAGATTTTGAACCTCATCTAATATTTCTTCTGCATTAATAAATGTAAAATGAACTCCTAAATTATTCTTTAAATCCTCAAGATTAATTGTACTTAAAACTCCTTTTGAAATTATATCATCCTTTAATACAACCAATACATTCGTATTATTAATTGCTTTTTTACTCCTTAATAATTCTAGATATCTACTAGCATCATCATGATCTATAAAACCATAAGCTTCTAATCCTTTTGCTCTCAATGCTGCTACTCCATCAGTACTAGCACAACATCCAATAATTCCTACTGCTTTTTTAGTTTTTGTAGCAATTTCACTTGCTGGAAATTGATGAAAAACACCATCAAAAAGAAAAATATCAGTTTTTACAACATCTTTCATTAATTTATTTAATTCTTTTTCGTGAAAAATAAAATCATCTGTCCATGTTAAGTATGATGGTTCAAGCATATTAATTTCTCTTGAATATGTTGTCTCTAATGTTTCTTTAAAATTATTAAACTTTTCTTCTCCAATTTTAATATCAAATTCTTTAGTTAATTGTTCTCCAGAACCAGTTCTGCATGGGCCTTCATAAGCTTCTTGATGGATAAGATGTAAATAACCTGGTTTAACATTTAATTTAATATCAATTCCTTTTTTAATACTCACTATAATATTCCTCCTTTAAAATTTATTTTTTCTTTCCTTTCGGTAATTAACAAGAATTGCCTTTAATAACCTCCACTTCAACAAATTTCATTTCTCCAAATAATAGCTACAAAGACATGGTTCATTTTCCGTGCAAATCTTCCCTTTGTTAGACACTACTTACCTCTTCACCTCCCTTTTAGGGTAGAACGTAAACATTCAGTAAACACCATCTAGGATTTTTTAATTTCAGCAAATGCGTCTAGATTCCACGATTCTAATCCTGCTAAAAGTAGATATTCAACTACATGGTTTAAAAATTTACTGAATTCCTTAATCACATAAATCTTTTAAATTTATGGAATTATATTATACTAACTTTATTTAATACTTATTTTAAGTTTTCAACTATTATCTAATATAATTAGATTTTTTTATTAAATATTTGTCAAGTACTCGGGTAGCAGCAAACTATTTAAATCGTAATTTTAAGGTAGATAAACCCAATAAGTTCTGGGTAGCCGACATCACCTATATCTTTACCCAGGAAGGCTGGCTTTACCTGTCGACCATTATGGATCTGTACTCCCGTAAAATTATGATACTTGAAACTGGCAATACAATCATCTTTGGTCATATGAGCTGTTCTCCTTCCTATTTTTTAATATTATGAATATTAATATTCTATGGGAAAGATCACATGCATGACCAATTATTTTAAGTTAAGTGTAACCACTACTCGAAATTAGTGCAGATAAAGCAATAAAAAATCAATCAAAAAGTTTTTCTAAATTGACAATTCTCCGCCAGACAAGTTTTACAAGAATCATCTCCTTTAGATGGTATGATAATCTCTTTCCCTATTCCTATTACCCAGGATAATGATTTTTTAGGAATCATCATATAAGACTCGGTTAATTTTACCCCAATTTTATCAGCTGGAATAATTTGAAAAATTTTTTTCTGTTGATTTATATTCCAATCGCAGGAACCAGGACTAAAATATTTAGTAGTTTGAAAATTCTGCTCTTTTGCCTCCTGACAAATTAAACTTTTAACATAATTACTTAAAAATTTAGACGCTACTGTTCCCACAGCATCAAGAGCCATGGCCTTAGGATATTCGTTCTGAGCAAATAATTCAGCCACTTTTTCTTCTAAATTATTACCTATCGTTGATAACCCAAAAGCTAAGTAACTCGTTCCTTTTAACAAATTAAGCATAGAATTATTAATTTCTAAACATAATCCATTTTCTAAATTAATTCTTCCTTCTGAACTTATATTTTTAATCATTACCTTAGAATAAATTCCTTTAGGTTCAAAAAGACAATAACTTTGTTCAATTTCTCCTCGTGTGATTTGTAAAATTATTTCGTTAGTTTCAACTGCTTTATTATGATGATAACCTTGGTATCTTAAAACTTCTTCTTCATTTATTTTTAATTTAATATTTTTTATTATTTTCATATAAATCTCTTTATTAGTTAATGGTTTTAAAATTCTATAGCATATCCTATGACAAATGACAAATTAGAAAAACATAGCCTCCACAAATTCTTCTTGAAAATCAGCCCTTGAAGATAGTTCTATATATTTAATATCCTTGGATATCTTTTCGCATATTCCCCTCGTTTTTTCAGAAAGCAAAGTTATCTCTGCCCCTCTTCCTGCTGCATTACCGACTGATTCTATCTTTTCTAAAGGCAAATGAGGGATTAAGCCTATTCTTATTGCACTTTTCTTATCAATAAAATTACCAAATGCTCCGGCTAATAATACTTTTTGAATATTCTCCTGAGGAATATTTACCTCTTTTAAAAGTATTTTTATTCCAGCAAGTATTGCCGCTTTAGCCAATTGTACTTCTCTAATGTCTCTCTGAGTAAGATAAACAGGATTCCCATTTTCTGTTTCTTTACCTTCTGCTATAAGAAACTTATTACCTTTTTGTCCATTGATAATTCTTTTTTTAATCTCTTTGCTTAAATTGGGGTCACATTCTTCTCTATCTATAAGCTTGCCACTTTTATCAATTAGTCCTAATTTAACTAATTCAGCAATTAGATCAATTAATCCTGAACCACAAATACCCCTAACTTTTCCATCCTTTATTACCCTATAAGTAATAGACTTATTATCCATTTTAACTTTATCTATAGCCCCTTCCGCTGCTCTCATTCCTGAACTAATACGAGCTCCCTCAAAAGCGGGCCCAGCTGCTGTAGAGCAAGTCCACATTTTTCTCTTTGAGCCTAAAACTATCTCTCCATTAGTCCCTAAATCGATAAAAAGAAATATTTTCTCATTTTCGTACATACGAATTGCTAAAATTCCAGCTACAATATCCGCTCCTACAAATGCTGAAATATTAGGAAGTATATAAACATTTGCCATTGGCTCAAGTATTAATTTTGGAATATCTTTTGCTTTTAAATTAAGATTTTCTTTTATTACCGGGATATAAGGGGATGGTGCAATATAAGAAGGATTAAGCCCTAATAATAAGTGATGCATACAGGTATTGCCAGCAATTGTTATTTTATATATATTATTTGTATTAACTCCTGCTTTTTTAGCACTCTCTTTGATTATTTCATTTAGAATATTTACTATTTTTCTTTGTAATATTCCTAAATTCTCTTTTTGTTTTTGGGCAAATCCAATTCGGGAAATAACATCATCACCATAAATAATTTGAGGGTTAGCTTTAGCCACAGCAGAAAGCTCTTCACCAGTATTTAAATCAACTAAATATCCTGCTACTGTAGTTGTTCCGATATCAAAAGCAATACCATAACTATTTTTAGTAGTATCGCCTTTTTCTACATTAATAATTTCATTATTATGCAAAATAACTGTTATTTTAAAATTAGCTTCTCTAATTAAAACAGGAATTTTCTTTAATATTTCTAAAGAGACTTTTAAATTAGAAACATTTTCTATCTTTTTTGAAGACAATTCATCTTTAATTCTTCCCCAATCTGATCTCTGGTCATCCAAAGAAGGTTTTTTCAAATCCAAAAAGACTTTCTTTAAATTAGTTTCAAGAGAAAAATTATTTTTAATGCGATTAATATCTCCTTTTAAATTAGAAGAAAATACTCTTTTAAAATCCAACCTAATTTCTGGAGGTATCTCTATTACAGTATCCTTAAAAAGCTTAGTTTGACAGGCTTCTCTAAAACCTTTTTTTATTTCTTCTTTTGATAAAATTACTTCTTCGATGGGAGTAGCTGCAGTAATTCCTTTCTTGATTAATACTTTGCACTTACCACAAACTCCTTTTCCTCCACAAGGAGTGTTAATATTTATTCCTACCTCTTCCAACGCTTCCAGTATAGTAGTTCCTTCATTCACTTTAATATTTTTTTCATCAGGTAAAAAAGTTATTTTTATCATCTTTTAGTAAAATACTCCTTTTTTAAATTTTTTAAAATTATACTGAAATATATAAGTTGTTATTAAAAATATGAAATCTTTTTCCGACTTTTAATTTTAAATTTTAATTGTTTACTCTACCAATATTTAAACTCTGTAAGAAGAAAAGACATAATAATATCTTTTCAAAATTAAACTAATTGTAAAAGTATAAATAATTACATTAATGGGTTCTGCTATTAATCTTGGTATTATTAAAATCGTCCAGGGAAGAGCAAATAAAATATGCAAAAAGTAAGGAACTAAAATAATAGAAGTAATTATCTGCCCGGTAGCAATAGCTATACCTAATTGTAAGACATTAGGTTCGTCTTTTTTTATAAAGTACAAGATTGCAGCTGGGATTATTCCAGTTAAGGCTGAAGTTAAAGTAAAGCAAGGTATGTAAGCTCCCATAGGATTTATAAAATAGCCTAACAGGTCAGAAAAAGCTCCTATTATACCCCCAGTCAGCGGTCCAAAGATAATTCCTCCTAAAATTATAGGCAATCCTCCCAGGCCTATTCTAATTCCTTCTACTCCTCCGATAGCAATACGTAAACTGGCAACACGGGTCAAAATTATACTTAAAGCAATTAAAAAACCCATATTAGTAATTTTATGAGATGATATTCTCATTCTATTTTTTCCCTCCTTGATATAGCTTTTAATATTTATATAAAATATATAGCTTATCTGCTACATCAAGAAGAGTATTTCTTAAAGGGCATTTTGATGCAGCAGCGAACGCGATAACCTACCGCAGGCCTAAAAAGAATTCTCTTATCCTTATAAGCCCTTCGTTTAGAGACAACGTCCCATTCTCTAACACTTAACGCAGGTCACCTACTCATGCTTTTTTATTTTTAAAATAATCCTACCGTCTTCCCCTCCTCATCAATATCTACTTTAGTAGATGCCGGAACCGAAGGTAATCCCGGCATAGTCATCATAGACCCTAAGATAGGATAGAGAAATCCTGCCCCCACCGAGGCACGGACATCACGGACCGGTATACGGAAATTACGGGGTCTACCCTTAATTGATGGGTCATGAGATAGGGAAAGGTGGGTCTTGGCCATACACATCGGTAATTTATCAAATCCTACTTCGGTGAAGAGCTTAATTTTCTTCTCAGCCAGGCGGGTATAGTCTACACCGGCTGCCCCGTAGATCTTAGTAGCAATAGTCTCAATCTTTTCTTTAATAGACATATCTAGGGGATAGAGATGGTGAAAGTGATTGGATTTTTTAGTAGCCTCTACTACTGCTTCTGCCAATTCAATTCCTCCTTCTCCTCCTTTAGCCCAGACTTCATGGGTAACGGCAGCGGTTGCTCCAGCAG
>Ga0222702_1000490_pt1 | contig 11202 bp, 7 predicted proteins | sample AntAcemetage1504_FD_181152 | JGI IMG/M metagenome (GOLD analysis project Ga0222702, IMG submission 181152) | Saline water microbial communities from Ace Lake, Antarctica - #1504 | ecosystem: Environmental > Aquatic > Non-marine Saline and Alkaline > Saline | place: Antarctica: Ace Lake...
CACTTCGAGCCCGAGAAGTTTTTTCACGAGATAAGCAAAAATGACTGATCGATCTTCGCAGTCACAGTAAGGATAGAAAAGAGTTTCTTCTGCAAAAAGGCATTTTTCCTTTCCAAACTGCTGCTGATCGGTTTTATATTTGAATGCAGTCTGAACGAAACGCAGCAGGATATTGAGGGCTTCGGATTTTGACTTTCCGGCTAAAATAGGTTTAAGCTGTTCAACAAGAGACGCATAGGATTGGTCCATTAAAGGAGTGTTGAAATAAATGGGATATGACGTGTGAGGATAGGTATTCAGGAAATTCACAATGTTTTTATTGTACGTATATTTGATCGTATAATTAATTCCATTATAGGAAAATTTCACCTGCTTCGGTACATTGCCCCATAAAACAGGGAGTGTGTTCAAGCTCAGCGAGACCATCTTATTTGCATCCGGGTAATCGCCTTCGTAGGTATACATCGAACCGAGCTGAAGCTCTTTCCCATCGAGAGACATCACATAAAAACGTTCATTCTCAATTGTGAAGTAGGGTGCGCCGAAAATATCATCCTTGCTTGGAAGGAGCAGGTAAACCTGATCGTTCGAGTAACCGATCTTGGCATCATATCCTGATTTACTCAGCATGAACCACGTGAAAAGGAGGGCTTCTGTTTCGTATCCCTTATTGATGACATTTCCAATGTCGTAAAGGAGCATGGAGTAACCCCAGTCATTCAGTGCAAGAGAATTTTTATAGGATTCGGCTTTTTGCAGCGTACCCTCGAATTTTGCATTACTGATTTTTTTCCAGTATTCTGCAATAGACTCATTGTTGGGTTTTCCGCTCATAGAAATGCGCAGAGATGACTCATCCGGCAGCGATACGGGAGCTTCGTAAAAATCAACTGAGATTGAGGGTGTTTCGGTTTTTTTAGCTTCCTTTTCTGTTTTAAGCTGTGGAGCTTTCTCTTTTTCTTCTTGCTGCCACGGTTTTGTGATTGGCTTTGATTTAAGATTCTTTGCCGGCGATTTGAAAGATGTATGTTTCTCGGGCACATCGATCTCTTTTATCGTGTCATCTTTTTCTTGTTCTGTCTTTTGCAGAGGTTGTGGCTCAACTTTTGGCAGGACTGAGGGCTTGGGCGTGTCATCGACTTTTAAACCCTGGAAAACCTGGAATTGTTTCCAGTCGTCCTCGAGAAACTGCATGAATAGTCTGTCCTGCTCAGTTTTATAATCATCAAATTGTTTTTGATCTTTTTTGAGCCACTCTTCATAGTCGCTTTGAGCAAGTAGAGGTGCTGTATTGAGCACCAGTAAAAATGCAATAAAAATGCTGATTTTATTTTTCATACGTATGCTCCGATTTTTGATCTGGAATCTTATGTTGAGCAAGTTGAAAGATTGAATATTTTATGGCAAGAAAAAACTATTTTAGGATATAAAAATGTATGTAGGATTAAAATCTCAACAACCGCCTTGGAATAAAAAGATGCATTAATTATTCGAAGTGCACAATTTTTATTGACATCTTTTTTCTTAATTAATTTTGTTGTCTGATGTTATAAACAACAAAATTTAGTTATGAATTAAAGTCCAAAAGAGTATGTAATATTATGAAAAAAAGTGATTGTATTGAAAACTTAATAAAAATTGGATTAACTGAAGCTGAATCAAGGGTCTATTTAAATCTACTTAAAAAAAGGAGTTTTACCGCTTCGGAAATAGCAAAACTTTCAGGAATATCTCGTTCAAATACTTATGATATACTAAGTTCATTGGTTAATAAGGGTTTATGTACTGAAATATTGGGAAGAGTAAAAAAGTATTCTTCTGCAAATCCTAAGACGGCTTTAAATGGTATTTTACAAGAATTACAAAGGAATCATCAAAAAGAATTAGAATATAAAAGAAATATTGTATCTAGTATTTCTAAATCTCTATTACCTTTATACTATGATGATAAATATTACAACAATCCAATGGATTACATACAAGTTATAAGTGAAAAAAATAGAATAGTTGAAAAGGTGGAATCATTAGAGAGAACAGCTAAAAATGAAGTATTGGCTTTTACAAAAGCACCATATGCAATGAGTTTAAACTTTACAGGAAACGAAGAAGAATTTATTAATTTAAAAAGAGGACTAAAATGTAAATCAATCTATGAAGTTGAGGATGCAAAAAAACTTGATTTCTTAAAGAAGATTGAATTATTCTATAATGCTGGTGAGGAAGTAAGAATTGTCAATGTATTACCACTAAAATTTTTAATATTTGATGAAAGAATAGTAATGGTTACATTAGAAGATATGTTAACCTCAAGGACACGTTTAACCACACTTGTTATTGAACATTCAGCCTTCACCCGATTTTTCAAAAGTACATTTGAGAACTATTGGAAACATGCAATGACACTTGAAGAGTTTAAGGTCAAAGATAAAACATAAATTAAGGGCTGCATGTGTAGACGTTACCTATGCACAAACAGCCCAAGGAGACATAATGAGAAGAAGAAAACAAGCAATAGCTTGTCCCCACTTATGCCATTGCTTTTTTGGTAAAACCATTTCATTAAGTCAAGAAAATAATGAAGGAAAGATTAACTTATATGATAGGTGTGGGGAATTTGGAATTTTTATATCAAAAATAGGTAGAGTGCTTCCCTACTTGATTATGATTTATCACGTATTTATGGAACCAGACGGGAAAGTCCTCATTATTATGTTAACCCAACAAGAAAAAGCCACGAGCTTTTACGAACTTAAATAAATATTGATGTTAGTTTGTGGCAAAACAAAAAAATAGGAGATAAAATGAAAAAAATAATCTTGATTGCGATTTTAATTTCCCTATTTCCTCTAACTGTAATTTTAGCACAAGAGCCAGGTGACACTTTATGGACAAAAACATATGGTGGTATTAACAGTGATGCTGGTTATTCTGTTCAGCAGACCTCTGATAATGGGTATATCGTGGCTGGAGAGACTTCTTCGTTCGGTGCTGGCGCTTGTGATGCTTACCTGATAAAGACAAATTCATTGGGCGATACTATATGGACTAAAACATACGGAGGAAGTGGGCCAGATCGAGCTTTCTCCGTTGTTGTGGATCAATACGGCTACTATGCTGTGGCCGGTGAGACAGAAGTAGATCGAGTTTGTGATTTCTTCGTTTTGAAGGTCGATGCCACCAATGGAGATACCCTTTGGAGTAAAACCTATGGCGGTAGTGGAAACGATTATGGTTTTTCAATAACTATAGACCAAGATGGATATTATTTAGTTACTGGTGAGACATCATCCTTTGGAGTTGGTTCTTTTGATTTTTGGGTTTTGAAGATAAATTCTGCAAATGGAGATACTATATGGACTAAAACCTATGGTGGAAGTGAGTATGATTATGGTCGCTCAATTGTGGTTGATCAAGACGGTTACTACGTAGTTGCTGGTTATACAAGGTCATATGGAGTTGGTACTGCCCCAAACTTCTGGATTTTGAAAATAAATCCTTCTAATGGAGATACTTTATGGACCAAAGCTTATGGTGGAACTAGTGGGGAATACCTTTTGTCTGTTGCTGTAGATAATGATGGATACTATGTAGCAGCTGGTGAGACTATGTCTTACGGTGCTGGTAATTATGATTTATGGCTTTTAAAGATAAATCCGGCCACTGGAGATACTATTTGGACTAAAACCTATGGTGGAAGTGATAACGAAGGCCAATTCTCAATCGCTATAGATCAAAATGGATATTATGCTGTATCAGGTTATTCTCAATCGTTTGGTGCCGGAGATCGTGATGCTTGGCTTTTAAAGATAAATCCGGCCACTGGAGATACTATATGGACTAAAACCTATGGAGGAAGTAACAATGAATATTCCTTTTCTATATCAGTTGATCAAGATGGATACTATATGGTGACAGGTGAGACTAATTCATTCGGTGCAGGTGCTACTGATGTTTGGTTACTAAAGATTGAAGCAGGACAAACTACCGGCGACTTCAACTCCGACGGTTATGTAGATGCTGCTGACCTTCAACTCTTTGGAGACCACTGGCACTTTATTAGTACAGACCCCGGTTGGGATGCTCTTTATGACCTGGTGCCTGATAATATTATCGATGCTGCCGACTTACAAGTATTTGGAGACCACTGGCACGAAGGCACACCTCCGAAATCCGGCGAAGGATGCAAGGATGGTAAAGGTCCCAACGAGAATGCCGGTATAGTATTTGATCTTGATGCCACAACTTACGGTAACCAGAATCTGACAAGCATACCATCACAACCTACAGGAACTTACATTCGGTTAGATGTATATTGTACTGGAGTTACCAATTTAGATACCTATGAGTTTGAGGTTATCTATGACGCTACCGAGCTTGCATATATATCCTCAAGTGCAACAAATCCCCTTACCTTTGAACCTAACATCCTTACTACTAATGGTGGCACTGCACTTGGCTGGATGGTTGATACTTCTACTCCGGGTGTATTAAGTATTGCTTATACCTTAGCAGGCAATGATCCTGCCCAGGCACCTGAAGGAGAGGGTCTGATAGCAGACATCGTATTCCAGGCACTGGTTAATACACATGGAACTCTGAGCTTTGGAGATGTTTACTACTATGATTCCTATGGTGTAGTGGACCTCATTACAGATACAGGAACTGCTACACTGCCGGTAGAACTCTCTTCTTTCACAGCTGTTTATAATACTGTGTCAGGTTTTGTTTCTCTATGCTGGGCAACTGCAAGTGAAACGGATGTGAATGGTTTCAACATCTATCGTAATACAGAAGATTCTTTTGTTGAAGCTGATAAGATCAACATCGATTTAATAGAAGGATCAGGAACTACAACTGAGACTACTGAATACAGTTTTACAGATGAAACGGCAGACCCATATTATACCACATATTACTATTGGCTTGAAGTTATAAACTTTGGCGGCAACAATGACAAGTTTGGTCCCTACCAGTATATCCCGATTGATGTAAACAATAATGGTGAATTGGATATTATTACTTCTATCCTAAGCCCTTGTTATCCCAATCCAGCAAGAATAGGAAATGAGATAAAATTTAATTTCCGTGTAGGTGGCTTGGAAGGAACTACTCGTAATGTTGAACTCAAGGTTTATAATATCCTTGGTAAATTGGTTGCAGAAATTGTAAATGGAGAACGACTTGTTAATGACTATACAGAGACCTGGAGTCCTGATGATCTTTCTAACGGAGTATATTTCTATAAACTCAAGACTGACAACTACAGTGAAGTGAAGAAGATGATGTTAATAAAGTAATTCTTAACATATGGGAATACCCGGGATATCTTTCCGGGTATTCCCTCATTTTCAGAAGAACAAGTAATGATAAGGAAAAAATGATGAAAAGAATGGTGTGTAAAGAAATAATTTTAGTATTAGCTACGAGTTTATTTTTTAGTTCAATGATTTTTGCTGGTCCCAATGAGAATGCCGGTATAAGATTCGACCTCGATGCAACAACTTATGGTAACCAGAATGATACCATTATGACTATACCGGGTATTGGTGAGTATATCCGGCTGGATGTGTATGTCATAAATGTTCACAATTTTGACACCTACGAGTTTGAAGTTGACTATAACTCAAATCAGCTAGAGTATCTAACCGCTACATCAACCAACCCCATTACTTATGAACCGAACATTCTTACTACCAATGGTGGCACAGCACTCGGCTGGATGATTGATACTTCTACTCCAGGTATATTGAGTATTGCTTATACCTTAGCAGGTACAGATACTCTTGAGGCACCGGAAGGAGAGGGACTGATTGCAGACATAGTATTCCAGGTTTCAAGCACCGTTGATGATACCCTTACTTTTGGAGATGTTCACTATTACGATTCTTTTGGTGTGATGGATATTATCACAGATAAAGGTATTGCTATTTTCTTAGGTGCAGTTTCAATAGATGATAATGGATTTGATACTACATTTGAAGAAACTAAACTTGAGAATTATCCTAATCCAGCCAAATCTTATACCACGATATCTTATTCAATCAGAGGAAGAAAGAAGTCAGATGAGGTAGAGATCAAAATATATAATATAATTGGTCAGTTAGTTGATACCATTGAAGCCAGATATGGAACAGCAGTGTGGGATGGTGGTGATCTTCCAATTGGTATATATTTCTATAAGTTAGACGCTATGGGTAATACATTAATCAAGAAGATGTTACTCCTTCGCTAAAGTTTCGGAGTATAAATGCTGCTACGCCATGTTTTATTGCACATTTAGCGGTGTAGCATGATAAATGGATCAAGATTTATACACTTTACCGAATAAAGAGAAAATAAGACTATCTGAAATATATAAAATAGACAAGATGAAGGATAGAGGTGAGTATATTCATAATATTTATTTAAACAAATGGAGTTTTCAAATCATATTTAATAATGGTGTGATTATAGATGTAGAAGAGCCCTATTATTATTCGGATTGGGGAGATGCCAGAAATAAGTTAGAGAAAACAAGGAATGATCTTATTCATGCATTTGAGAATTATAAAAAGAAATAATTTTAAATTTTTTTAAAATCTCCTATAAAAGTTATTCAAATTTAGAAAAGCATTACTGCGATAAAAATGCGAATTTTATTTTTCATACGTATGCTCCGATCTTTAAATAAAAAAAATAATAAGATGAGGATGAAAAACTGAATTTTTTATGGAAAGAAAAAAAATGAAGGAGGAGAAAATTACAAGGTTATCAAAAAGTATTTACCAGCCAGTTGGTTTATAGATATTACTGTTCGGTATGGGATTTGGTAGTTGACTATTTCGCAGAAGATTTGTTCTTATTCTCTTTTTAAAAGTTGCATATTTCAGCAAGGATTTTGATATTCTTGCATTCCCGGGAGTTACTAAACCTACACATAATTTTAACTCATCGTGCACAATTCTCAGAGCTTCCAAAAGGTCTCCGTCATTAGAAAGCACAACTGCACAATCATATAATCCTTTCTATCCATCATTAACTAAATGAACAGCTAAATTGACATCTGTGCATTTTTCTTCTGTTTTCAAAACTTTAACTTTCTTTCTTGGATTCTTTGCAGTTGGCATTTTCACTTCATGGGTTTGAAAATGACCTTTAATAATTTCAATTTCAGGTATATGTTTTTGTAATGCATTCAAATATATATTCTGTCTTCTCGGTTTGTCCTGATCATATTTTCCGGAAACATTAGCAGTAAAATATTTGATTTTTACAATATCATTTTGTGGAGATAGTATCTTTTGAAATAAGGTCTTAAAATCAAGCCATTTGAAATTTGAGAATTTCAAAGCAAGATAGTATAAATTGAATCCGTCGATGTAAATATAAGTTTTCATAATAAAAAGCAAAGGTTGCCAAAAGGCAACCTTGCGGCCAGGAGAAATTCTCCTGGGGTTATAAAATCTATGCAAAAAAGTATGTGATAAATATCTGATGTCAAATTTATTAGCATTTAACTAATCCGGTCATTTAAGATATAAGCACTTCGTCAATTATATCCATCAATATAATTGTCTCTGTTATCACATTACAAACCTTTATAAAATGCTCGATCTCCCGGTAACTGAGTTCTCTATCCTTGCGCGATTTCAACCATTTTTCCAGAACCTTATAACCTCCAATATAAAAATCCCAAACTTCGGGTTTTACGGGATAAAAATACAGATTAGGATTTATATGAATTTTTTCTTCACTATAATTTATTGTTTCAATAACATGATTTGCTTTTCCGACAGGTCTTACCTGATTATCGGGGTAAGTCTTTTTCAATAAATGATGCTCTATTAATTCGTTTCCCAATTCAGCTAACTTTTTAAATTTTTCTTCATCATCCGCAAATGGAACACGTGGGAAATCTATTTTCAACAACTCTAAATACTTTTCTCTGTAAGTTGGAGAATGAAGCACAGCATAAATATAACCCATAATTTCTTCCGGTGTAGGTTTAAAGGAATATTTCTCATTTATGAATTTTATAAACTCATTTGTGAAGTTTACCTGTTTATTCAAATGTGTCTCGTCTGCAAAAAGATCTCCTTCTTCTGGTTCATTATAAATATAGAGTGGTGCAATATATGATTGTCCACCTATTGTATGAATATCAATCAGATTATCTGTTATCAAGAAATAATTAAATAATTCAGCACCATAATCATTTCTTATAAAACATAAACCAATATTTTCACCTTTCAGAAAATGTTGCATTATTTCATTTGAATTTCTTCTTAAAGCATAAGAATAAATAATATTCCTGAAATTAAAAGGTCTGTAATGTACATCAGTTAATTTTAAATATTCAATATTTTTATATTTTGTTTCAAATCCCCAGTCATCTGATGGATTAAATTCATATTTTCTCTTAAAATCATCAACTTCTAATTTACTCATATCATCATATATTTCCGATGCTTTTTGAAAATCAAATTTTACAAATAAATTATCATTACCTGTTTGAATTCCACTTTTATATTTGTTAAATATTTCAGTGATTCCCCAGAAATTGCCATAATCTTTAATCAAAGCGACATCATCCATAGGGGTAAAGAAGCTTAAATTATCTTCAAATCTTTTTTCCGCCCAGCGTGTTTTATTAAATTCATCATTGAATTTATTATAATCTATCTGTTTCCATTCAATTGAACTAATATCATTTGTTAGTAGTATTTCATATTTTTGTTTTCGCTTTCCAAAACAATCACAATAAGACACTTTGCATTTATCATTTTCAATTTCACTCTTCAAAAAGATATTAATGGATACACCCTGCATAATGTCAAAAACATTTTGGTCAATTCCACCATCTGGAGTAGTTTCTCCAATACGGCTGTTTCCATGCAGGTTTAAAATGAATATTTCGTCAAAGCTTTTAAGCAGTTCGTTTCGCATTTTGCGGTGGATGAGTCCGTTAATAAATGAGTTATTCGAAATAAATCCGAAGACACCTTTTCCGTTCTGTTCAATTTTCCAGTGTGCATAACGAATGAATTTTATATAGTCGTCATTTAAGGGTTGCACATTTTTTTCACCTGATGGTTTGTATAATTTATTCAATTTTATGATCCACGGTTTGTTGTTTCTGGATTTACTATTATAAGGTGGATTTCCAGTAATTACTAAAATATCTTTTTCTTTCTTTATTTGAAGAGCTTTTTCCCCTTCCTTCGAAATAACCGGCATATGATGATCCATTTGTGGTTCTGCGTCATCGAGCGTGTCAGCCATGTAAACATTGAATCTTTCATTTTTCTTTAGGTCGTAACCTTTATCTTTAAGAAGTTGTGAAAGTTTGAGATGACAAACAGCATAAGGAGCAACGAGATATTCAAAACCATAGAAGTTCTTTAGAATATGGTCTTGAATTATTTTGGTAAATCTTCCGTCGTTTTTATCTATTGTATCAAAAATAAGATTAAATATCATAACCAGGAAAGTTCCTGTGCCAATAGCGAAATCCAGAAGGGTAACAGAGGAGTCAATAAATCCATCTTGCTTATTGAATTTTTCAATCAGTATTTTATTAATTGAACGAATGATGAAACTTACAATTTCTTCAGGTGTATAATAAACTCCTCTTGATTTTCTTTTCTTTGCATCGAATTCACCTAGAAAATCTTCGTAAAAATAAAGATATGGATCTTTACTGGTTTCAAAAGAAAGATTCTTTTTTATTCTTAGGAGATCTGTATTATTTATTAGATTAACAATCTCTTTGAAAATCCAATGTACGTGTGATGGCATATCATCATAATTGATAATGTCAAAAAACTCTTTTATTACCTCAAAGGAATGGGGAATTAACTTTGCCCCATCTTCGATATGAATATCTTTATCTGTTTGAAGATGTGCTAGAAAATATCCATAAAGAACTGTTTGTGTAAAAGCATCTGAGAATTCTTCAATTGTTAAATCTTCAACAAGAGATGTCTTGAATGTATTATGCAGTCCTTTCAGTCTTAACGTAAAATTGTCATCGTTATCTTGTTTGAATATTTCAATTATAAATTCTTTTAAAGTTCTACCCCTGACAGCTAAACAGGTGGCTAACTTTTTTGAGTTATTTATTTTTAATGGCTCGGAAAAGAAGAATTTTTCAAATAATCTTCCGACCTGAATAATATTCTCATTTTCTAATTTTGAGCTTCTTTTATCAATATCCGGTTCATCGAATAAAATTGCATTTTCTCGATTGTCCTTATCATACATTAAAATAAAATCATAATAATTGGTAATTATTAAATTTTCCGTAACAGCTAAATATTTTTTGATTTGGGTAGTTCTTATTGTTTTATTTAAATTGGTTCCGATATCTTTAGTTTCGATATAACCGATAATTGCTTCATTAACCTCAACCCTGAAATCGGGGGCGCCAAAACCTTTTTCTCTTTTTGGTTCCTGTATTATTTTTATGTTTTTATTTGGTTTTATTTCATTCAATAAATTTTCAAGTGCGGTTCTGTGACTTAGTTCAGTAATTTTCCCTATCTCTTTAATTTTGTTAAAATATTTTTGATATTTTTCCATAAAGCCCTATCCAAACAAAAAATTGATTTTTACTTATAATCATAGATAGATAATAGGTATTTTTTCGGTTTTCATAGTCAAGAAAAAGATTTTTAGTATTTCATCTCGTAATAAACTTTAAATAATTATCTTTATTAATAACCTGATTGAGAGAATTCGGATATGCATTTTTCCATTTGGGCGGAATGGCTACTTGTTTTTTATTCCATTTGATTTCGAAAGCAGAAAGTTCCTCGTCTTTTTCTTCGACAAGGTCGATTTCAGCCCCATCGTAGGTTCGCCAAAAATATGAAGAAACAAAATCACGGTCATATTCATGAATTTTGTAGCGTTCAGAGATGATATAATTTTCCCATAGTTGTCCGACATCATCTCTAAGCGAAAGTGGCTTGAAATTATTGATAAGAGCATTTCGAATTCCAATGTCATAAAAATAATAACGGCAGTTTTTTGAAATAACCTTTCGCATATTTCGCGAGAAACCTGTTCTTTTGAAAATGACGAATACCTTTTCCAGTAAATCCAAATATTTTTCTATAGTATTTTTGCTCATTCCCAGTTGTGCTCCGAGCTCATTATAGGAAACTTCCTTACCAATCTGATAAGCAATTAATCTAAGAATTCTAACTAACTTCTCAGAAC
>Ga0222702_1000493_pt1 | contig 11150 bp, 7 predicted proteins | sample AntAcemetage1504_FD_181152 | JGI IMG/M metagenome (GOLD analysis project Ga0222702, IMG submission 181152) | Saline water microbial communities from Ace Lake, Antarctica - #1504 | ecosystem: Environmental > Aquatic > Non-marine Saline and Alkaline > Saline | place: Antarctica: Ace Lake...
CATCAGGGATAAATACAAAAATATCAAGTATAGATAAGAATATACAGCCATATTTTATGCAAAGAGGTTTGGGCTATGGCAGAGATATTGTGAGGGCTTATGAATATTATGTTATTGACGGACAAAATTTTGGATTATTAAAAACAAATCTGAAATATGAGCTATTACCTACAAAAGTTTATGAATTTAATTTTATCCCATCTGAGAAATTTAGTAAAATTCATTATGCTGTATATTTGAATTTATTCGCAGATGCTGCTTATGTTGATGATAAAAATCATTATCAATATAATAATAATTTAGCAAATCAGTTTATCTTTGGCACAGGTATAGGACTTGATTTTGTTACTTATTATGACAAAATATTAAGAATAGAATATTCTATAAACAAATCAAAAGAAAGTGGTATTTTTATACATTTTTTATCACCTATTTAAAAAAGATAATTTTATAAACTCATAAAACATAAAAATATGAAATATCCATGACCAAAGACAGTTTAGAGTTTAGAGTTTGAAATTTAAAGTTTGGACTTTGTGTTTTGAACTTGCAACATTGAATATGGTAACTAATTAATAATTCACCCCGTGAAATACGAAGCAATCAGTCAACTGCCTGATTATTTAACGTGGTAAACCAAATACAAAAAATATAAAAAAATGAAAATTGCATTATATGGAAGAATTTTTAGCAAAGAGACCTCACAGTATATACAACTGCTAATAACAAAACTTGAACATTTTAAATCTGATATGATAGTTTATGAACCATTTTATAATCTTATTAAAAATAAAGTAACTTTTTCTTCTAAAATCTCTCTTTTCAATACTCATGAAGAAATAAAAAATAATAATATTGATTTTTTGTTTAGTATTGGAGGAGATGGAACATTGCTCAGAACTATAACATTAATAAAAGATTTAGGAATACCTGTTTTGGGAATAAATACAGGAAGATTAGGATTCTTATCCAGTATTTCAAAAGAAGAAATTACATCTGCAATAAATAGTATTATGCACAAAAATTTTTATTTAGATAAAAGGTCTTTATTAAAACTTGAAACAAATAATAATTTATTTGGCAATACTAATTATGCTTTAAATGAGCTGGTTATTCACAAAAAAGATTTTTCAACTATGATTGTTATTAATGCTTATATTAATGATAAACTTATTAACTCATATCGGGCTGACGGATTAATAATAGCAACACCAACCGGATCTACGGCATATTCTTTAAGCTGTGGAGGACCAATTATAACCCCGGGATCAAAAAACTTTATTATTACTCCTATAGCATCACACAATTTAACAGTACGACCTATCGTTATATCTGACGACAATATTATTAAACTTAAAATAAACGAAAAAAATAAAAAAATTTTAGTATGCCTTGATTCCAGGTCAGAAACTATTGACTCTTCTACTGAACTTGTTGTAAGTAAAGAAAGTTTTAAGTTTAATCTGATTAGAATGAAAAATAAAAATTTCTTTGAAACTATAAGAAATAAACTTTTGTGGGGATTAGATATAAGAAATTAAATACAAGTTTATTCAAAAATTTGTAAATCAAAGTATAAAAATTGTAACTTATATCTTTTTTTTTAGTAAAAAATATTACTTAATTTTACTACTGATAACTTAATCTTTAATTTTAATAACTAAATTATAATAATTTTATCTATTTAAAAAATTTGAATATCTTTGCATATTTAAATTTAATCACAAATTAAAATAAATACATGAAAAAAGTATTTATTATCTTATTAATAATATTAATTGCTTCTGAATATTCTTATGGTCAGAGAAGGAGAAAAAAAAGAGTAACACACATTGAGGAAATATCAATTAGTACTGTATTAACTAATTTCTTGGGCGAATTAGGAGGTGCTAATGATATAGGCACTAATGGAATCAAAGATTTTAATTTCAGGGCTATAAGACCAGGCATTAATATTGCTTATCTCTATGGACTATCAAATGCATTTTATATAAAAACTAACTTAACTTATGCTTTTCTGTCAGGAGATGATAAATATACAGAAGAACCTTGCAGAAATAATAGAAATCTACACTTTCGCTCTCCTATTGTTGAACTATCAAGTCAATTAGAATACTCTATAATAAGACAAAAACAAGGACATAGATATAATCTTAGAAAAAGAGGCGTATTTGGATTAAAAAATGTAAAAACAACCTCTTATATATTTGCAGGATTTGGAATGTTTTATTTTAACCCTAAAGCAAAGGACTTAAGCGAAGGTGGCGATGGTAAATGGCATTCACTTAGACCTTTATGCACCGAAGGACAAGGATTAGTGGAAACAAGAGAAAAATATTCCCCTTTGCAAATATGCATACCTTTAGGAATTGGTGTTAAATTTGCTTTAGATAAAAGATGGTCTGTCGGACTTGAATACGGTGTAAGAAAAACATTTACCGACTATATCGACGATGTTAGTATTACTTACTTTGACAAAAATGAACTACTCAAGCAAAAAGGAGATTTATCTGTATATTTTGCAAATCCTGCAAAGAATACCCTTTCACCTAATGTAACAGCACCAGGACAACAACGCGGAGACCCAAGAGATAAGGACTCTTATATGTTTGGTATTATTTCTATATATTATAAAATACCAAGAGGCGGTATTTTAGCTATGTTCTACTAAAATATAATTATACTTAAATGAAACCTCCATAATCCGCCTTATACGGAAGAAATTAGAACTTAGCAAAGCGATCTCATGAACACCTTTGAAAATAAATAATTTTGTGAGTAAACTTGAAATTCAGGAGAAAATCTAATTTCTAATTTCCAATTTCTATATTTTGAAATTTTTAAAAAATGTATAAGTCGGGCGCCTGACCGAACTAATTGATAATTTACCTAGTGAAATATCCGCCTAATATGGATTTCACGGGGTAAACTAATTACGAAAATATAAATGTCGTAGGATGCCTATCCAACGGTATAAACAGATGAAAAAAAGTATATCATTATTAATTATTATATTTTGCTCTGCTTATGTATTCTCTCAACGATCAGAATTGGGCGTATTCTTAGGTGGCTCTTATTATATAGGCGACTTAAATCCTTATAAACATTTTGCTCTTACAAAACCTGCCGCAGGATTAATTTACAGATATAACATAAATTCACGATTTACTTTTAAAATAAATACTTACTATGGCACTTTACAAGGTAATGATGCTAAAATTAAATTTAATGAAAAAAGAAACCTGAGTTTTAAATCATCTATATTTGATATATCTACACAATTAGAACTAAATTTTTTTGATTATATACCCGGAGATATGGAACATTGCTTTGCTCCTTATATATTTGCAGGTGTATCATTATTTAATTTTAATCCAAAAGCTGAATATAATGGCAAATGGTACAAACTAAAACCATTAGGTACTGAAGGACAAGGAACGTCCATTCCTGATGCACCTAATCCATATTCACTTACAACATTTGCTTTCCCCTTTGGAATAGGAACTAAATATAATCTTACTGAAAATATAACCTTTGGACTTGAATGGGGATTAAGAAAAACTTTTACCGACTATATTGATGATGTTAGCACTGTATATGCTGACCCTTCAACACTAAGCAGTGAAAATACTCCTGTCTCTGCTTTACTTGCAGACCGCTCAATTAAAGACCCTAATGAAACAGTAAGCAATACAGGACTACAACGTGGAAATTCCAAAACAAAGGACTGGTACTCTTTTGCAGGAATAATATTAACTTTTAAAATAAACAATAAAACCAAAGTATGCTCTGCTTATAATCAACATAAAGTAAACTATAATAAAAAATAAAAAACTGTTAAATTGCTAAACTAAATTATGAACCCACTCCGAAAAGCAGATATTTGTCTATTTGTCATTCTGAACTTGTTTCAGAATCTATTGATATTATTGAAATTAGAGATTCCGAAATAAATTCGGAATGACATAATTTTGTCTTTTTGGAGTGGGCTCAATTATTCATAAATTAAATTATATGTTATTATCAATAATCTAATACTATGAATGTTTAATAAAATGATGGAAAAGCCAAATGACCATGGGTAACAACTCATATTACACAAAGTATAAAAGCAAATCTTCTTTTTACTATTTGAATAAATGAATATTAAAGACAACATAAATTTAAAAAAATTACCTGAACATATTGCCATTATTATGGATGGTAATGGCAGATGGGCTCAAAAAAAAGGTAAAAAAAGAATTTTTGGACATAAAAATGGTGTTGCTTCTGTTAAAGAAATTACTGAAGCCAGTGCAGAAATAGGTATTAAATATCTTACTTTATATGTATTTTCAACAGAAAATTGGAAACGCCCTAAATATGAAGTAAATGCACTAATGAATTTATTAGTAACAACTATTAATAAAGAAATAGATACACTAAATAATAATAATATCCGTTTACTAGCAATTGGAGATTTAAAAAGTTTACCGAAAAATTGTAATAAAAAACTCATGCAAGCTATAAAAAGCACTTCTAATAATACACAGTTAACATTGATATTCGCCCTGAGCTATAGTTCCCGCTGTGAAATTGTTAATGCTACCAAAAATATTGCACAAAAAATTAAAAATAATGAAATATCAATAAATGATATTAATCAAAACCTGTTTGAATCTTTTTTATCAACATCTTCAATACCTGACCCTGATTTACTAATACGAACAAGTGGCGAATACAGAATTAGTAATTTCCTGTTATGGCAAATAGCTTACTCAGAACTATACTTTACAAAAAAATTATGGCCTGACTTTAGAAAAGAAGACCTTTATAAAGCTATTATTGATTATCAAAAACGCGAAAGAAGATTTGGAAAAATTAGCAAACAGATTAATTAAAAATTAACAATGAACCAAAAATATATATTCTCTTTCATTACATTATTATTTATCTCTTTATCATTAAAAGCACAAATAAATTTAGGAGATGACTTATCACAAATAAATTATTCAAACCCAAAAGAATATGAGATAGGAGGAATAACTATAACAGGAATACAATATATAGAAAATAACGTATTAATAGAACTTACAGGACTTACTGTGGGAGATAAAATAAAAATTCCGGGCGATAAAATCACAAGAGCTATAGAAAATTTATGGAAACAAGAACTCTTTGAAGATATTACTATATCAGCTTCAAAAATACAGGGAGATATAATTTTTCTTAACATCAACTTAAAAGAACTGCCAAGATTATCTAAATATTCAACAACAGGTATAAAAAAATCAGAACTTGATAATATACGAAAAGAAATAAAACTAACCAAAGGCGATGTTGTTACCAGTAACCTAATTATAAGAACTAAAAATACTATAAAACAATATTTTACTGACAAAGGATATACAAATACAGAAGTAAATATCAGACAAAAAAAAGATACAACAACAGCAAACAGTGTTATCTTATTTATAGATGTTAACAAAAAAAATAAAATAAAGGTACATAATATAACATTCTATGGAAATACTGAATTTTCTGATACCAAACTAAAACATCTTTTAAAAAATACTAAAGAAAAAAGTACTTTTAAACCTTTTTATAATATTGACTCTTTTATTATTAATATACCTGTTAATATTATATCAGAACATAATCCTGTATCATTAGCACATCAACTCAATAATTATTTAAGAAAACGGGTTGTATTAAGAATTTTCAAATCCTCAAAACTTATCAAAGAGGACTATAAAGATGACAAATTAAAAATTATTGAAAAATATAATGAATTAGGATATAGAGATATAAAAATAGAAAAAGATACAATATATAAATATAATAACAAAACCGTTAACATTGATATTACTATTAATGAAGGCAACAAATATTATTTTAGAAATATTACATGGTTAGGTAATACAAAATATTTATCTGAAGAATTAAATTCTATCCTAAAAATTAAAAAAGGAAATATCTATAATAAAAAAATATTAGATGCAAATCTATATATGAATCTGGAAGGCAGAGATATAAGTTCTTTATATATGGATGATGGATATCTTTTTTTTAATATTGACCCTGTTGAAGTAATGGTTAAAAATGATTCTATTGACCTTGAAATAAGAATTCATGAAGGCAAGCAAGCTATAATTAACAAAGTGTCAATCAAAGGAAATGTAAAAACAAATGATAATGTCATAATGCGTGAAATAAGAACCAAGCCAGGAGATTTATTCAGCCGTTCTGATATTATAAGAACACAAAGAGAATTAGCCCAACTAAGATATTTTGATGCAGAAAAACTTGCAGTAAATCCAAAACCAAATCCATCAGATGGAACTGTTGATATTGAATATGTTGTTGAAGAAACTTCTTCTGACCAGATTGAACTCTCAGGAGGATGGGGCGCGGGCAGAGTTATTGGAACATTAGGACTATCATTTAATAACTTTGCTTTAAAAGATTTTTTTAAAGCTAATGCATGGCGACCTATACCTACAGGCAATGGACAAAAATTAACTATAAGAGCACAATCCAACGGTCTTTACTACCAATCATATAATGCTTCTTTTGTTGAGCCATGGCTCGGTGGAAAAAAACCAAACTCTTTTAGCGTCTCTGTATATAACTCCACACAATCTAATGGTCTGAAAAAAACTGACCCTGACAGACAATTCATTAAAATTAACGGTATATCATTTGGATTAGGAAAAAGATTAAAATGGCCTGACGACTACTTTACACTATATCAAAATATAAGTTTCCAGAATTATGAACTAAACAATTATTACTCAACCTTTTCATTTAATGAAGGACATTCTAATAACTTTAGCTATTCTGTATCTCTTGCAAGAAATTCTATTGACGCTCCTATTTATCCCAGAACAGGTTCTGAAATATCTCTGACATTGCAAATGACACCACCTTATTCCTTATTTCAGGATAAAGATTATTCTACAATGAGTAATCAGGAAAAATATAAATGGATAGAATATCACAAATGGAAATTTAATACTTCATTGTTTACAAAACTTATAGGAAATTTAGTGTTAAATACAAGAACAAAATTTGGATTTCTTGGACTATATAACAGAAATATCGGAATATCACCTTTTGAAAGATTTTATCTCGGCGGCGACGGATTATCAGGATTTTCATTAGACGGAAGAGAAATAATAGCCCTTAGAGGATACTCAAACAGCTCTCTTACACCTTCCAACCCTATAGGCACAAGCAACTACATTGGCGGAACTATATATAACAAATATACTGTAGAAATCAGATATCCTATTTCATTAAATCCTATGGCTACAATATATGTATTGGGATTTGCAGAAGCAGGTAATGCATGGCTTAAATTCAACAAATTTAATCCTTTTGATATAAAAAAATCAGTAGGCATTGGTGTTCGCATATTTTTACCAATGTTCGGACAATTAGGACTTGACTGGGGTTATGGATTTGATGATATACCAGGAAATCCAAGCGCTAATAAAGGACAATTCCATTTCTCTATCGGACAATCAATTGAATAATAATAAATATCTATTCATATTATGAAAATTATTAACCATGTTAAATAAAATTTATACTTTTGTCTGCATTAAACAAAAACAAGTTTAAGGTTTAAATGTAATGACAACCAATGACAGCCCGTAAGGGCATAATGACTATATATTATATTAAAATTATAACTAGTAATATCAATAAAAAATAATTAAATAAATAATAAAAAAAGGAGGACAAAAAAATGAAAAAATTAATTCTATCTGTAATCTTTATCTTTACTGTCATAGCAGCATCTTTTTCACAAAAATTTGCTTTTGTTGATACTGATTACATTCTTGAAAACATTCCTGAATATGAAGCAGCTAAATATAAGCTTGAAGATATATCAGTAGAATGGCAAAAAGAAATTGAAGCAAAATTTTCTGAAATAGATAAACTTTATAAAGCATATCAGTCAGAAGAAGTATTATTACCAGAAGATATAAAGAAAAAAAGAGAAGATGAAATTATACAAAAAGAAAAACAAGTAAAAGAACTTCAAAAACAAAAGTTCGGTAAAGATGGTGATTTGTTTAAAAAACGACAAGAGCTAATCAAACCTATACAGGATAAAGTATATAATGCTATTGCAGAATTATCTGAAAATGAAAATATTGCAATCATGTTTGATAAATCCGGTAGCTTAACAATGCTATATTCCAATCCAAAATATGATAAAAGTGATGATATTCTTGATAAACTTGGATATGGTATAGGAATAAAAAAAGAAGAAAAATAAATTATCAATAATTTAAACTTTAATGTGCTCAACTTTACATTAAAAAATACTATATCAAATCGTCAGCAACTATATAATAAATATAAAAAAATTATATTTATTATATTGACAGTAATAATTTTTGGATGTGATGGTCCTTATAAAAATTGTGATGAACATTATTTCTCTGATGAATATAAGGCATATACTTTTTTTAATGAAGGGTCTTATTGGGTATATCAAGATACTCTGTATAATAAAATAGACAGTATTAATTTGCTTTATCACTCTGTTAAATTAAATAACTATTGTGATTACAATACTCCATTTGAAGAACTGCTTGAGCAACATTTTTATTCATCATTTTTTCAAACGGAATATGATTATTTTGTAATTCATGGAAGCGCATCTGAAAAAGTATATAATTATACCTGGGATTATCCAATGGGATTCTTTTCTGATTGGACAGGAACTTCTTGGATGGTTATTGAAAATTTAGATTCTATTCAAATTAATAATAATTGGTATAAAGACATTAAAATTTTTACAGACGGTAAATATAAAAGCTATTGGTCAAAAAATATAGGGTTGATTAAAAAAGTAATACCTTATCCCTATAATAGCGACACTATCTACAATTTTGAAATTTTGAGGTATCATATTAACTAATATATGATTGCTAACTACTATCAAATATATTATACTGTCTTGATAAACACGAAATATTTTTTATTAGAAGCAAAAACTACATAACATTACTATTACTGAACAATAATTTGCCTGTTTATTACTCCTTTGCCTGTAATAATTTCAAGATGATAAATACCTTTTGAAAAATTATTAATATTAACTGTAGTAATTAATTCTCTTGAGACCTTATCCAGTTTATTTATATATATTACTTGTCCGTCAATACTTTCAATTACAATAGTAATATCCTCAATTTCATCAGAAACTAATTTTATATCAAATGTTCCTTTATTAGGATTTGGATAAACATTTACATAATAATCGGATTCAAGCTCATCTGATAATGATGTAACTTCAATATTATATGATACTGTATCATTACCACACGGACTAATAGCAATTAATGTAACATTGTAGATGCTATCTGTAGCATAATTATGTACAGGATTTTCTTCAGTACTTGTTGAACCATCACCAAAATTCCAGTAATATGAGCTTGCAGAACTAGAATTATTTATAAAATAAACTGAAAAACAATTAATTGAAACTATAAAATCTGCAACAGCAGATGTTTCATAAACATTAACAACAATTTCATCACTATCAGTACATCCATTACTATTAGTAACAGTTACATAATAAGTAGTTGTAGTTGATGGACTTACGGTTATTGATGCTGTTGTATCTGTTGTGCTCCACAAATATGTTAAACCTCCGGTGCATGTTAAATTTGCACTGTCTCCATTACAAATATTTTGGTCTAAACCGGCATTTGCATAAGGTAACGGATTTTCTATTACTGTAATAACATTTGATGTAGCAGGATTTCCTAATGCACAAGGTGCTGCATCAGATGTCAATATACAGATAACAATATCACCATCAGATAAATCAGTACTTGTAAATACAGGAATATCTGTGCCAACATTTATTCCATTTACTTTCCATTGATAACTTGGATTGCTTCCTCCGTTTGTTGGTATAGCATAAAAAACCGCTATTTCTCCCTGACAAACTGGATTTGTTTCAGCAGTAATTACAACACTGACAAAAAGATTTGGGATAACATTCATAGAAATCGTATTTGATATTACCGGATTTGCAGCAGTACAACTTAATGAAGATGTTAACTCACATGTAATTTCATCTCCGTCAGATAAAACTGAATTTGTATAAATAGGACTATTAGAACCAACATTCCCTCCATTCACTTTCCACTGGTAGATTGATACAGCACCACCATTAATTGGTGTTGCTGTAAATGTAACATTTGTGCCTTCACAAATATTATTAGCTGACTCTGAAATACTTACACTAACAGGTAAATTTGGATTTACAATCATTGTTATAATATTAGAAGTATCAGGATTACCTGTAACACAAGCATAAGAAGATGTTAATATACAAGTTATCTGGTTCCCGTTATTCAGAGTAGAATCTGTATATTCAAAACTATTGGTTCCAACATTTGTTTCATTCAACTGCCACTGATAAATAGGATTTGAACCTCCATTTACAGGAATTGCTGTAAATGTAACCTGTTCTCCTTCACAAATTGTATCAGATGAAACACTAATATTTATATCAACAGGCACTATTGGGTTCACGGTTATAATATATGCATCTGATGTATCTGTTGAATTGATTACACAAGCTTCTGATGATGTAATAATACAATTCACATAATCCCCGTCATTGAGAGCATTATTTGTATAAGATGAACTATCTGACCCAACAATACTAGCATTTAACAGCCATTGATATACAGGATTTGCTCCGCCATTTACAGGTATTGCTGTAAATGTAGCTCCACTTCCTTCACAAATTGTATCTGATGATGCACTAACATTAACACTAACAGGTAAATTTGGATTTACTATTATTGTTACAATATTGGAAGTATCTGGATTGCCTGTTACACATGTCTCTGATGAAGTTAAAATACAGGTAATATTATTACCATTTGATAAAGTAGATGTAGTAAATATATTACTGTCAGGTGCTCCTACATTAACTCCATTTACTCGCCACAGATAAGATGGTGTTGAACCTCCGTTTGCTGGTGTGGCTGTAAATGTAACAGAACTTCCATCACATATTGGATTGGCTGACTCTAATATGTTTACACTTACAGGTAAATTTGGATTTATAATCATTGTTATAATATTTGAAGTATCCGGATTGCCTGTTATACAACTTTCTGATGATAATA
>Ga0222702_1000507_pt1 | contig 11035 bp, 10 predicted proteins | sample AntAcemetage1504_FD_181152 | JGI IMG/M metagenome (GOLD analysis project Ga0222702, IMG submission 181152) | Saline water microbial communities from Ace Lake, Antarctica - #1504 | ecosystem: Environmental > Aquatic > Non-marine Saline and Alkaline > Saline | place: Antarctica: Ace Lake...
TGAAAAAGCTAAATTAGAAGAAGAACCTTATCAATTACAGCTTCAACAGGGCTTGATTAGTGATAGTGAATTTCAGTACAAGATTCTTGACTGGCAGGAATCAAAAATAGATCTTAAATCTGCTAAAGATGGAATTTTAATAAATAAATTACGTATAGCTCATTTTTTAGGAATCAGAAAATAGCGGTTAAAATTAAGGAGTAAAAAAAATAATGAAGAAGAAATGGTTAATTGTAGGAGTAATTATTGTTGTAGTAATTATTGCTCTTTTTGTCGGGAGCAGGTTTTTCAATAAAGTAGATGAGGAGGAATTAAGTGAAAAAAATGTTGATATCGACATTACTCCTCAGATGGTTACATCTATAGAGAGAGGAGATCTTAAAAAGACGGTTTCTACTAGTGGGTACCTGCAGGCAGCTGATGAAAAAGCTCTTACTTTTAGCCTGAACGGAGAAATTGAAGAAGTTTTAATCAGCGAGGGTAAGAGAGTTACAGAGGGAGAAGCACTGATCCGATTAGAGAAAAGTCAGCAAGAATATAATTATTTAAAAGCAAAAAATGCTTATGAATTATTTAAGACGAGTGGTTCAAAAAGTGAAATAAATGAACAAGAGCTAAATTTTCAAATCGCTAAGAAAAATTTAGAAGATACCACTCTTAAGGCCCCATTTTCCGGTTTGATTACTGATATTTCCGTTAAACCGGGTGATTACGTTAATTCAGGAAGTGAAGTAGCTTATATAATTGATGACAGCAGCTATGAAATAGAAGTTGCAGTTAATGAGATTGATAGTTTGGAAATAAAAGTAGGACAGGAAGTAATTATTATCATGGATGCCTTCCCGGGAAGAGAATTTTTAGGAAGAGTAAGAGAAATTCATAATTATACTCAAAATGTAAATGGAGTAGTTACTCTTCCGGTTACAGTGCAGTTAGATAAGGCAGATAAACAGTTTAAATCCGGTTTTTCCACTTTAGTGGAAATTATTGTTGGTAAAGCTGAAAACAAATTATTAGTTCCTATTAGCGCAATTCTTGACCGAAAAGGGCAGCAGATGGTAGTTAAAGTGGTGGATAATAAGCCAGTGTTCACTCCTGTAAAGGCGGGATTTAGCGATGGAGTTTATACTGCAATCGAAGAGGGGTTGGCAGAAGGTGAAGAGATAGTAATAAATGTTTACGAATTTGCTAACGTTGGCTCTAAGAATAATGATACGCAGGGTACCCCTGGGATGGGTGGATTTATGAGGCCTAAAAAATAGTAAAGATTAGGAAAATAATATATAAGGTAATATCTAAATGTTAGAGATAAAAAAAATAAAAAAAATATATCAGATGGGAAAAGTGAAAGTGGAAGCTTTAAGGGGAATTTCTTTTTATATTGATAAAGGAGAATTTGTAGCCATTATGGGTCCTTCCGGTTCAGGTAAATCTACTTTAATGCATATTATCGGCTGTCTTGATCAACCTACAGAGGGTAATTTTATAATCGGAGGAAAAGACGTAAGTAAACTAAATGACGATAGACTGGCCGAGATTCGCAATAAAAGGATTGGTTTTATTTTTCAGCAATTTAACCTCTTGTCTCGAACCAGCATTTTACATAATGTGGAAATTCCACTTATCTATGCAGGAGTAAAAGCAAAACAGAGAAGAGGATTGGCTAAACAAGCATTAGAAAACGTGGGCTTAGGTGACAGGGTAAAACATAAACCTAATGAGATATCAGGCGGAGAAAAACAAAGAGCTGCTATCGCCCGGGCATTAGTTAATAATCCCCTAATTATTTTAGCTGATGAACCAACCGGAAATTTGGATACTAAAACCGGAGAAGAGATTATGAAAATCTTTTATAAATTACATCAACAAGGAAATACTGTTATTATGGTAACTCATGAATTAGAGATTGCCAGACATGCCCGAAGGATTATTCATTTACGTGATGGTTTAATAGAAAAGGATGAAGTAAAGATATGATTTTTGAAATTATAAAATTGGCAATCGATAGTTTAAGAGCAAATAAACTGCGTACCCTTCTTTCTATGCTGGGAATAATTATTGGAGTTGGAGCAGTTATCGCTATTGTTTCTATCGGCTCGGGTGCCAGTAATCAGATAACTGCTCAAATATCTGATTTGGGTTCTAATGTTATAAATATCTTTCCTGGTACCAGTAGAGGATGGGGAGGCAAAGTTAGTAAAAGTTCAGCTGATGTATTCACTTTGGAATTAGCTGATTATATCGAGCAAGTAAGTCCCTCGGTAAAGAGAGTAGTACCCATTTCTCAAGGCTCAGGTTTATTGATAAAAGGGAATTTTAATATTCAAACTACTATTATCGGAACAGATGCTGATTATCATGAGGTAAATAATTATAATTTAGCTATGGGGCAATTTATAAATGAAGGTGACCTTGACACCAGCCGAAATATTATAGTATTAGGCTCAGGAATAGCTGAAGAACTATTTGGTAACAATAATTCCTTAGGAGAGAAAATTAAATTATCCTATCAGGGAAGAGATTATCTTTTTACGGTAATTGGGGTAATGGAAGAAAAAGGAAAAGGGTTAGCTGGCGATCTTAATGAACAGGCTTATATACCTATTACCACTTTTATGAAAAAACTTTCTAATTCCCGATTTGTTTCCTATTATATAGCTCAGGCAAACTCCGGCGATGAAGCCTCGGCTGCCGTGGGAGAGATAGAATATTTTTTAATCAAATATCTGGATGATGAGGAAAAAGAAAAATTTAACCTGCTAAGTCAAGACCTAATTTTAGATACTATTAGTTCAGTTACCGCCTCTCTAAGTCTAATGTTGGGAGGAATTGCTGCTATATCCCTGCTGGTAGGGGGGATTGGAATTATGAACATAATGCTGGTATCGGTAACTGAGAGGACCAGAGAGATAGGAATTCGCAAAGCCTTGGGAGCTAAAAATAAAAATATAATGAGCCAGTTTCTTATTGAAGCCTTGAGTTTGAGTGGCATGGGAGGGCTGATTGGTATTGCGTTCGGTTGGTTAGGTGCTTATGCTATTGCGCAAGCCGGAAAGTGGCCTTTGGTAATTACTCCTATCTCTGTTTTGCTGGCTTTTGGTTTTGCTGTAATCATTGGCCTCTTCTTTGGTCTCTACCCCGCTATGAAAGCTGCCAAAATGGACCCTGTCGATGCCCTCCGATACGAATAAACGAAAAAATGCACCAGGGGACGGTTCTCTGTCAGGTTTTACTACTTTCGCTAAATTATAAAAAACCTGACAGAGAACCGTCCCCTGGTGCAGGTTCAAAAAAAATAAAAATATTTTAAATAAAAAAAAGGATTTTAAAGGTATTCTATCGAATACAAAAAACAATATAAAAAAAAGACCGTGGATTTTTTGTATCAAATTAAAAGCGATTAAGGGAGGTGGTTAAAATAAAAGTAAAAAAATTAATAGGTTTTACTTTATTGATTATTATGCTGTTTTCTTTAGCTACTTTTATTTCCTGTGCAGAGCGAAGCTTTAAAATAACTGATTATCAAGCTCAGGTGAAAATATTAGAAAATGGCGATATTCAGGTAAGCGAAATTTTTGAGTATAATTTTGATGGCGATTTTAATGGCGTGATAAGAACTATAGGAATTAAAGGGTCGGATGGATTTAAGAATTTCAGGGCTTCCGAATATTTCCCCGAAGATAAAGAATTAGAATTTGCTCAGAGTTTTGCCGCAGATATGGTGACTTATAAAATTTATGATAAATCCAGCAATGAAAGAAAATTATTTTTACTGGAATATCAATTAAAAAATGTTGCAACTCTATACAATGACACCGCAGAATTTTACTGGAAATTCTTCGATAAATCCAATACTTCCCCCATTGGCCACATTAAAATAGAAATAGAGCTTCCGTCTACAGAAGTCTCGGCAGAAGAACTAAAAGTGTTTGGACATGGCCCATTAGATGGAAAAGTATCTATCCAGGAGGATAGAAAGATAGTATATGAAGTTTTTGGATTGTCTTCGGGAGAAATGTTGGAAGCGAGAATTTTATTCCCCACCAGCATGATTCCAAATAGCACTAAAATAGTTAACCAGAGTAAATTTGCTGAAATAATGAAAGAAGAATTAGCGTGGGCTAAAAAAGCAGACCGTGAGAAAGGTTTCAATATAATTATAATCTTATTAATTCCGTTGGTAGTATTATTTAATATATTTCTGGCCATTCGTCTTTACTTTAAATATGATAAAGAACTTAAGCCCGAAGTTGAAATGGATTATTACCGTGAATTGCCCCAGGATATTACGCCCGCAGTTTTAAGTAAATTAATGAGTATCCAGGGGGTAGGCAGTAAGGATATTATGGCAACTTTAATGGATTTGGTACGTAAGAAATATTTAAAGATCGAAGAGATTCCAAAAGGAAGAAAAAAAGATTATAAATTTATATTAATTGAAGAAGGCGATACTACTAATTTAAAAGAACATGAATCATATTTAATCCATTGGCTTTTTTATTCTATCGGTAATGGGGCGAGTGTAACTTTAAAAGAGATAAAAGACTATGCCAAGGCAACTAGTAGCCAGAGCAGTTTTCGGCACAATTATAATAAATGGGTGAAAAAAGTAGGAGAGGAATTTAAAAAATATAATTATTTTGGCGAATCAAAAGAAGGATTGAAAACTGCAGGTAAGGTAGTTTTAATGGAATTTGCCGGAGTATTTTTATTATTTGCCCTGGGAGCACTGTTAAAAATACAGTTGCTCATCATTATACCCTTATTGTTTGCTGTTGGTTTCACTGGTTTTGGGGTTATAATCTATGGTGCATTGATTAGAAAAAAGACTCAAATCGGAGTTAATGAATATACCAAATGGAGGGCATTTAAAAGATTTTTATTACATTTTAGCAATATGAAGGATTACGAAATCCCTTCCATAATAGTTTGGGAACACTATCTGGTTTATGCTATCTCCCTGGGAGTGGCAGATAAAGTAATCTTAAAATTAAAACTGGCCTTACGTAATCAAGATATATCCTTAAGAAATTCCACCTACCTATACTGTATGACTGATAGAAGCGGAAGTTTAAATAACAGTATGTTCAGGTCTTTTGATAAAGTATTTACTTCTGCTTTCGCTACTGCAAGTTCTTCAACCGGTTCGGGCGGTGGCTTCTCTTCCGGTGGCGGAGGAGGAGGCGGTGGCGGCGGAGCCGGCGCTTTTTAATGATTTATCAAAATGAAAAAGAGAAAGGGGTGTTTTTATGAGTTTTATAATGATTTTTGCTATTCTAATTGTATTGTGGGGTGTTCTTACTTATAATAAATTAGTAACCTTAAGAGGTAGAATAGATAATTCCTGGGCGCAAATCGATGTTCAGCTAAAAAGAAGATTTAATTTAATTCCTAATCTGGTAAGTTCTGTAAAAGGATACGCCAAACATGAGAAAGAAACATTAGAAGAAGTAACCGCATCCAGGACCAAATATTTGTCGGCAAAAACGCCGGAGGAAAAATTAGGAGCAAATTCAGAGTTAGCCGGTGCCCTGAGTCACTTATTTGCAGTGGCTGAAAATTACCCTGATTTAAAGGCCAATACAAATTTCCTGGATTTACAAAAACAACTGAAAGATACTGAAGACAAAATAGGTTTTTCAAGACAATTCTATAATGATACTGCCATGAAATATAATATAGCGATAGTCCAGGTACCTACTTCAATAATTGCCAATATATTCGCTTTTACCAGCAGACCTTATTACAAAACAGAAGGAGAAGAAAGAGAAAACGTTAAAGTAAAATTCTAAAAAAAGAACAGGGGACGGTTTTCTGTTCCCGAAAACCGTCCCCTGTTCCCGTTCCTGATAATGAAATATGGAAGACGTACATAAATTAATCAAAAAAAATAATCAAATAAAAAAGTTTTGCCTGTATGGATTTTTAAAAAACCTTCGTTTTTTTGAGCCCTACTTATATATTTATCTAATACAGGTAGTACACCTTAACCTGTTCCAGATAGGAACTTTATTTTCTATTAGAGGGATAATTATTTACCTATTTGAGGTGCCCTCCGGAATATTTGCCGACCAATACGGGAAAAAGAACGAGCTGATGATCTGTTTTATCTTTTATATTGCTTCTTTCTTCTTCTTTTTCCTGGGAGGCAGTTATGCTATCGTGGCTATTGCTATGGTCCTATTTGGTCTGGGAGAAGCCTTCAGGTCAGGCACCCACAAGGCAATGATTTATTCCTATCTAGAACAGAAGGGTTGGTTTGAACATAAGACTTTTGTCTATGGTCGCACCCGCTCTTTTTCCTTAATCGGTTCTTCTTTATCTGCCTTTGCTGCAATCTTTTTAATTATTAAATTACCCAGAATGCAATGGATTTTCTTGTTCAGCATTATTCCCTATATTCTTGATTTTCTTTTAATCTGGTCTTATCCTGATACCCTGAATGAACAAGTAGAATCTACTATCAGCATAAAAAAATTTTTTACTTATAGCATTAAAAAGTTAAAAAATGTTTTTGCCGATAGGTATCTCAGAAATGTAGTAGTAAGTTCCTCGCTCTTTGATGCCATTTTTAAAGTTTTAAAAGACTACATTCAACCTATCTTAAAAGATATTATTTTAGTTTCAGGAATTTATATTATAGCCTCGATGGAGGCAACCACTCAGTTAAAAATTATTTTAGGACTTATCTATGGAGTGATGTATATTTTTAGCTCACTAGTTTCCCAAAATGTTTACCGTTTAAACTTTAAATTTAATTCTGACAAATTGATGGATATCAGTTTTGATATTTTAGGCATAATATTTTTTATTATGTTTTTTGCTATTAAATCTAAAATTATGTTGGTAGTTATACTTCTGTATTTTTTCCTTTATCTTTTGAAAGACGGCAGGCGTCCCCTGGCAGTAGATATTTTCGGTGATTATATGAAAAGAGATGAACGAGCCACAGTAATGTCAATTGAAAGCCAGGTCGGTTCACTTTTTATGATAGTATTAGCCCCTTTATTCGGCTGTATTGCTGATAGATTTGGTATTGCAACTTTATTTTTTATAGTTGGACTTTCAATATTGGTTTTAAATAGATTTTTAAGAGTGGGAAAAAATAAAAAATGTTAGTGTAAACTTTTCCTATTCCCCCTTTCTTTCTCTTAACTCGATACTTGAAATTTTTTTTGATATTATTTGAATATTTTATAGAATATATTATAATTAACTTAAAGAGGATATAATAGACAATAAAAAACAAAACACTTAGGAGGAAGTAATATGAGTTCAAAAGTTCCAACCAGGGACGAAGCTTATCAGCTACTCACTGAATATAACAAGGGTGATAGTTTGATAAAACATGCATTAGCCGTAGAGGGAGTTATGCGCTATTTTGCCCGCAAGCGGGGAGAAGATGAAGAAAAATGGGGGATTATCGGTCTGGTTCATGACCTTGATTATGAAAAGTTTCCCGAAGAACATTGTAAAAAAAGCGAAGAAATACTAAAAGAAAAGGGCTGGCCCGAAGAATATATTAGAGCAGTTGTTAGCCATGGTTGGGGGCTCTGTTCAGTTGTTGAGCCACAAACAGAATTGGAGAAAGTTCTTTATACTATAGATGAACTTACCGGTCTGGTAGTAACTACAGCTTTGGTTCGACCGTCCAAAAGCATTATGGATGTAAAAGTTAAGTCAGTAAAGAAGAAATGGAAAGACAAAAGATTTGCTGCCGGAGTAGATAGGTCGATTATTTTAAAAGGAGCAGAAATGCTGGGAATGGATATTTCTGACGTGATTGCTGATACCCTAGCCGGAATGCAGGAAATAGCCGAAGAAATTGGTTTAAAGGGGGTATAAATTTAGAAAGCGAAGAATTAACTTATTTAGAGTAATGCTCATTAGGTTAAAAAGTTATTAGATGATTACAACCCAAAAAGCAAACAAAACAGCAAGGCACAATTCATTGTGCCCCTACAATATAATTATATGGTACAGGGGACAACAGTTCTCTGTACCATATTTTTAAATATAGATTATCAGGAGAAATAATTATGAAAAAATCTGGAGATGAAAAATTAAATCTGAATATACGAAAGGCTTTAATCGATGATGTCCCCTTAATTCTTAAATTTATAAAGGAACTTTCAGTATATGAAAAAATGTCTAAAGAGGTAGTTACCACTGAAGATATCCTCCGAGAAACCCTCTTTGGAGATAAACCCTATGCTCAGGTCCTTATAGCAGAAATTGAGGGAAAGCCCGTAGGTTATGCTTTATACTTTTATAATTTTTCTACTTTTGTGGGACGCCCCGGTCTTTATATAGAAGATGTGTATGTTTCTGAGGAATATCGGGGACAAGGAATCGGCACTGCCTTATTTAAATATTGTGCCCACATTGCTAAAGAAAATAAATGTCTTAGAATGGAATGGTCTGTTTTAAATTGGAATCCTGCTCGAGAATTTTATGACCATATGGGTGCAAAACCTATGGACGAGTGGGTGGTGTATCGCCTAACCGGTGATGCCTTAGACAAAATGGCAGATTTATAGTCGCTAAATAATTTTATTGTCATTCCCGCACCCTATATGTCATTCCCGCACCCTATATGTCATTCCCGTGAAAACGGGAATCTATCTCCTACCCCTTCGAGGGGGGAGGATTAAGGTGGAGGTGAGTATTTATTGTATTAATCATAAGGAGATATTTTGAAAACTTTTTTAAGAAACAATATTATTTATATAAAATTACTTCTGGTAGCCTTATTTTTTGGAGGTACCTTTGTTGCCGGGAGGATAATGGCGGAAAATCTTCCTCCTTTTACTTCAACTTTTTTACGATTCCTATTAGCTTCTTTCTTTTTGGTTTTATTTGTTTTTAAAAAACATGGTAAATTTCCTCAACTTAACTTTCAGCAATTTCTATTGGTTATAGCTCTAGGACTTACCGGTGTTGTAGCGAATAATTTCTTCTTCTTCTCGGGATTAAAATTTATTACAGCCAGCCGGGCTTCCATGATTATATCTTTAAATCCTTCCGTAATCGCCATACTTTCAACTTTAATATTTAAGGAAAAATTTACTAAATTTAAATTTATAGGAATTATTTTTTCTTTAACCGGGGCATTAATAGTTATTTCCCAGGGGAATCTCCAGGTTATCCTGCAGGGTAACATTGGATTGGGGGAATTACTTATTTTGGGATGTGTGGTCTGTTGGCCTTCCTTTACCGTGCTTGGTAAAATTATAATGAAAGACCTAAGGCCAATTATAGCTATCACCTATGCCTGCTTTACCGGCACTATAATTCTAATCTTACCCGCTTATCAGGAAGGTGTTCTTCAGAATTTTATGCAATATAGTGTAGAAGTTTGGTTGAGTATTTTTGTTTTAGGATTTTTGGGGACTGTTTTAGGTTTTACCTGGTTCTATGAAGGAATTGATGAAATTGGCCCTTCCCGGGCAGGAATATTCATCAATTTTGTGCCTATCTTTGCTACCTTGATGGGTGTCTTAATTCTCCACGAAAAATTGTCTCCTTCTCTTATTATCGGAGCAATCTTTGTATTCAGCGGAGTGTGTCTAACCAATTATCAAATCAAAAATATCAAGATAGAAAAAGCTGCAGAAATAAATATAGGTGCCTGATTCATCGAATTCATTTTTTTACAGGTAAAATCTTATCTACCTGGACAATTAACACCGAAGACACCACCATCAAAATTCCTACCAATTTCCATCCCCAAAGGGCTTCCTTAAATACCAGGTAAGAAAGAATTACCGATACCACTACTTCCAGTGTGCTAATAATCCCCGCTTTTGATGCCTCAATACCGTAAGATAATCCGGTGATATAGAATCCGTAAGCTATCACGGTAGAAATTAATCCTATAGAACCTAACAATAGCCATGCTTTTAAAGTTAAATCTAACTGAAAAATTTCTAAAGGGCGAGAGAAAGGAAGATAGAAAAGAAGGCCGAATCCGATGGAATACACAATAATAGTAAGTTGGTGATACTTGTTGATTATTGCTTTACTTAAGATAGTAAGCAAGGCAAAAGTAAAGCCGGATCCCAGGCCCATTAAAACTCCCGGTAGATTTAATTGAAGCGTCTCCATTGAACCCCCGGTGGCAGTAAAAAAACAACCTCCTATACAGAGGAATAGAGCCACAGTTTTAAAAGGAGTGAATAATTCCTGGTAAAAGATTCTGGCCATAACAGCAATAAATATTGGCGCGGTATACATTAACGTGACCGCTGTAGCAACGGTAGTTTTTTGAATAGCGCTAAAATATAATAAATTGAAAAAAAATTGACTGAAAAGTCCTATTAAAGAAATATGAAAAAGACCTCTCAGATCTATTTTCAGCAATTTCCTATCAGTAAAGAAAATAAAGGAAAATAAAATTGTAAAGGCAAATATCATCCTCCACAATACAATAGCCTGGACCGGTAATTGATAATTAAGCAGGGCCTGTACTTGTATGCCAATCGTTCCCCACAAAATTCCGGCTGCAGCTACCATTAGATATCCCTTGGTCTGTTTTTTCAAATCTATTTTCCCCGTTTTCCTTTAACTATTCTATTTAGTTTTTTATAAAATCATTTAATCATAATTCTACCATAACATTAACATTAATAACATATCTAATTATTCAAAGAACTACTCCTTGTTTCACCGTAAGGGCTTGATTTATCAAGCCCGTCTTTCCTTTTCCGCACACCTCCTCCCTCTTCTTATTTCTTTCTGTCATTCCCTCGAAAGAGGGAATCTATCTTTTTCTTTCCTTAAACTTCCTTCCCCTCTAATACTATCTTTTTTGTTTTCCTAATGTAGGGGCTTAATTCATCAAGCCCGTCTTTTCTTGTATCAACCTCGCGCTTGTAACCAGCACCCACTTCCGTGAGTCTAAACTGTAGCGGGAATCTATCCTTGTAGGGGCGTATTGCAATACGCCCCTACTTATGGATTCCGTATTAAATGTGGAATAACAAAAATATTTTTCACAAAAAAAAGGATTTTCCAAACTTTTATCGAATATTAA
>Ga0222702_1000510_pt1 | contig 11004 bp, 8 predicted proteins | sample AntAcemetage1504_FD_181152 | JGI IMG/M metagenome (GOLD analysis project Ga0222702, IMG submission 181152) | Saline water microbial communities from Ace Lake, Antarctica - #1504 | ecosystem: Environmental > Aquatic > Non-marine Saline and Alkaline > Saline | place: Antarctica: Ace Lake...
GCTCGGTTTCAAGTGGTCGTCGCAACACCTCATTCACTGAGGGATTTTGGGATGACGAGCAAGCATCAGCGGCAGATGGCCGTTCGCTCGATGAGGGGGAAAATCCCCTCTCCTGGCCGTCCCTCGACAGCTCAGCACAAGCATCGAGTTCTTTTCTGGATGGCGATCGCTCAGGGGTTATCGAGCGAGAATGCCGCATCCGAGGCGGGCATCCCTCAAGCGATTGGAACGCGTTGGTTCCGCAATGCTGGCGGGATGCCTCCGATCGATCTGAACCCGCCTTCGGGCCGTTTCCTGTCCTTTTCTGAGCGGGAGGAGATAGCCATCCTCTGGGCGAGGAATCTGGGAGTCCGCGCCATTGCCCGTGAGCTGGGTCGCTCCGCCTCGACCATCTGCCGAGAGTTGCGCCGTAATTCCTCAACACGCAGCAATGCGTTGGCCTATCGGGCCACAACGGCACAGTGGCATGCTGAACGTCGCGCCAGACGTCCCAAAGTTGCCAGGCTCGCCGGGAACGGCCACCTGCGTAAGTATGTCCAGGAACGGCTTTCTGGCCAGATCACCCGCCCGAACGGTGATGTCGTGCCGGGTCCTGTTACAAGCTGGATCGGCCGCAGGCATGGTCGTCGTCAGGACCGGCTTTGGGCGACCTCCTGGAGCCCGGAGCAGATCTCGAACCGGCTCCGTATCGATTTTCCTGATGATGCGTCGATGCGGATCTCTCATGAGGCGATCTATCAGGCTCTCTATGTTCAGGGCCGTGGAGCGTTGAAACGGGAACTTGTCGCGTGCCTGCGCACTGGGCGTGCCCTACGTGTTCCTCGCGCAAGGCGCCAGGCAAGCGGCAAGAACTTCCTCACCCCGGAGGTCATGATTTCCCAGCGGCCGGCCGAGGTTGACGATCGCGCCATTCCGGGGCATTGGGAAGGCGACCTCATCGTGGGGCTCAAGAGTTCAGCGATTGGAACGCTCGTGGAGCGCACCACCCGATTCACCCTGCTGCTGCACCTGCCCCGCATGCAGGGCCATGGAGAACAGCCACGGATCAAGAACGGCCCCCCACTGACCGGACATGGTGCAGAGGCGGTTCGCGATGCGATCGCTGCAACGATCGACACGCTTCCTGCTCAGCTGCGCAGATCCCTGACCTGGGACCAGGGAGCTGAGATGGCACAACACGCTCAACTCCGCATCGACACAGGCCTGAGGATCTTCTTCTGCGACCCGCATAGCCCCTGGCAACGCGGGTCGAATGAAAACACCAACGGGCTGCTGCGGCAGTACTTCCCAAAAGGTACTGATTTGTCCCGACACTCCCGTAACGAGCTTGATGCCGTCGCCCTGGCACTCAATACACGCCCACGCAAAACCCTCGGATGGAGGACCCCTGCTGAGGCCCTTGACAATCATCTGAGGGCTTTGTGAAATCCCCTTTCTAATTCGCGACGGTGTTCTCGCGCATCGCTGCCATCGGACCTAAGCGACAGATCTGGCATTCTGTTCTCCCTGAAAACCACTGTGCATACTGGCTTTTGGATCCATAGGCACCGTCTGTTGAAACGATCATCAAGTGAGCCGGTGATCCATTTTTCCCTCTGAACAAACCGCCTTGGCGGCAAGCGGGGGCGTCAGCCACCGATTGCCGACGAGGTGGAACCGCCCGCAAGCGGGCGGGGCCCAGCCGCTGCTGCTCGTTACTAACTGATCGAAAAGAAATTTAAAAATGATGCAGCTGAGAAAACCCGTATCTACAAGCCCTTATGCTCCTTTTCCAACCCGGTGTTGCGACGACCGGTGGAATCCACCCAGTTCACCTCCGGTGACTTCGTGGCAAGGCTCAAGGCAGAGGAGATCAAGGTCAGCTGGTCGGGACGGAGGCGCTGTTACGACAACATCCTGGTGGAGAGGCTATGGAGAACAGTCAAATATGAGGAGGTGTATCTCCGTGCCTACAGCGATGGCTGGGAAGCGGAAATCAGCTTGGCCCGATTCCTTTGGAGGTACTGCCATGTAAGACCACATAGCTCATTGGGCGGCAAAACCCCCAATGAGGTCTACAGTCAGATTCAACCCTGTTCTTCCCGCCCGAGGTTTACGATGTCAGGGGCCGAATCTGTCCAATAAAAGCCACCCACCTCAGATCCCAAGGGGCTGTGTGGCCTGTCCTGTTCATGTGGTGCCAACGGCAGCGATCAATCCAGGGAAAAGGTCGGCAGAAAGTTCGCCACGTTGCATAGCTCAATATCGATCGCCCCAACATCGGTAAAATCCTGGCTGGTATTCCTGGTTCGCTCGATGAATCGAGCAGTTCTGACTGGGTGGGCCGTCAGCCCGACGAGGCGCTGAATCCAGTTTTTACGGGACACGGCTGGGACAAGACCCTGCAGCCCAAGGAACCAGGGAATCAGTGAGGCTATGAGGCCAAGAGATTCAGATGGACGATGCGCGAAGGATGGCATGGAGATAGCGATCGAACGAATAAATGCATGCTGCGATTCGGCAAGAACCAGGGGCTCACAAAGGGTCCGAAGCTCAGATCCAGTTGTACTCAAAGCATCAATAAGGCGATCGGGATGACAAAGATAAGACTCATAACAAGTGGTCGGCTTAAGCTCTCGCTCAAGAAGACATCGCTTCATCCACTCAAGATCCACACTACCAAGCGAGTGATCGCTGTGGCAGCTGTAGACGAGGCCCCGCCGATACTGGACCGGGCAGAGATACTCCGGCTCAATCAACTCCGACGCCGCAGCATGATCGCTACAGATCACCGGCAATCCTGCATAACTGGCTTCAATGAGAACTCGTCCAAGCGTCTCCAGATTAGAGGTGGTAGGAAACAACAGCACATCGATCCTGGCAAGGAAGTCCCAGATCTCGGCACTCGAGCGTGCAGGGGAATAGCTATAGACATCGGATATGCCGAGCGCCTGTACCAACATCTGGTCAACTAAATGCGGCTCACAGCTGGAGGAATGGTTGTGCCCGCAGGCGAACAACCTGTAGCGACGGGATGACAAACTTTTAGTCTCTTGATTCAGCTCAATTAACAAACGCACGAGATCTGGAAAGTTCTTGTCTTCCGAGATGCGCCCTAGATAACCAAGAATCAAGTCCGCGTCAGTGTTCCGAGAGCGCTTAGACAAAATCCGCTCACGCTCCGGAAAGCACACAGCAAGTGGATGAGAAAGAAGTGAAGGAAAATGCTTGAGCCCTGGAAAGATTGCTTCAAATACGCCCCGAGCGTAGCGGCTGGGCACCAAGAGCGTGTCGTCGTACCGAAGAAAAGGATGGCAAAGAAACTCTTGAAATAGATAGCCGCTCCAGAGAGCAGTATGCACATCCCGGACGATTCGATAGGAAAGTCGAAGGTGTTCTCGGAGATAGAAATAATAATGCGCATGAGGACCTACATTGCTCACTACACAGTCGGCATTGGCCAACATTTCGACTGCGTAAGAGTCATCAGAAAGCAGCCGATTAAAATCATGGAAGTGCACGTTTAAAGCAGGCCCTGACCGATGCTTCAACAGCCAAGTCATGTTCTCGTGGGCAAAATTTACGCCATCACGCTGGGGCAACGCTGGATCGGTCCTGTAGTCATGAAGGGTAACTCGAAATGTCTTCAGATCAGGCTCTCCCCATCAAAAGGCTCAGTTGCTTGGAGGCCTGCAAGAGCAAGGATGGTGGCCGGCAGGTCCTCCAGTCGACCATGACGCAGCTTTTCACCTGGCTTGATTCCTGGACCAACAGCGAGAAGCAGGTTACTGACCTCGGTCCCATGCATCACATGCCCTCCAGAACAGAAGAAGGGAAGAGGGCCAATTCGACCAAACTCCTCGCTATCCAATACATCAGCTGGAGGGCCAGAATCACCCCAGCGCACGATAAGGTCAGGGGGCAGGTGAGAACTTTCAAAAGGCGTTTCTCGCATGATCAACACATCATGTGCCAAGAATTTCCCGGTACGGGGATTCACGCATCGCAGGAGCAAGTCACGTAGCTCATGAAGAGTGGGGAGGAACTCCGCAGCATCGACCAGGCCTTCCACCTCACGCCCACGGACGTTCAGACGCACATAGCCATCTGCCACACTGGGGAGAGCGAAAGCCCGCATGCGGGGCCATAAGTTTCGGAACCAGTTGGCCGGATTCCAGCTGAGTGGATCTCCCGAAGCCTCCTGCTCAAAGGGACTGGAAATCAGAGCCTGCGCCGCCTCCCCCACGGTCTTCCAGACTTCAGCCTTCCAGTGCTCTCCATAGTCGTAGCGCCTAGAAGGCACTGGGGATCCAACCTCAGAAGTTGAGCCAATAGCGGTCTCACCTGGAAAGGCCCAGCGATACATCAGCTCTGGAAGAAGCGCCATACTGGGCACATCCATATGGTTGGCCGATACTTGATCAATGGTGTAGACAATAAATGAAGTATCGTGACGCGCAAGTGTGTACAGCCTGGCCAGTGATCGGTCAATTTCGCGATAGACTTCAATGAGCGGCGAATTCCCTTCAGGAGATTCATCAGCCTGCGAGGGCAGAGCTCCTTCCCCTAAATGCCAAAGCATGTGATTCGCTGTATGGCTTTCTGAATAAAGAGAAAGAAAGAGATCCCAGTCTTCTGCTTGCAGAAGCTCAGCGCAGATAGCCGTTCGACGGCGGACAGATTCACACAATTGTCTCTGAAGTTTCAGCAAGTCCTTCTTGATATAAAGACTGGGAAGGGAAACAGAGCGCTCAGGCTTGCCTGAGATCGGATCAATCATTAACTTCAGGCCATCTTCGATTGGCGGATAGAGCCCATGAACACTCTCAAGATTTGCCAATAACCATTCTGGCTGACTCAAGGGAGCAAATGTATTGGTCTCGCTCCCCCAACCTGCTACTTGGAGGCCGTTGAGATCAGAAGACATAGGCGCCACCATATCGAACACACAGATTCGATGAGAAGCATGGCCGGAATAGAACAGTGGCAGCGAGGCCGAGTCTCTGTGAATTGGCAGAACAGCATAGAGATATTTCTGTGCATCAAAGCAGCATCCTGGATGCGTTGTAGCTCGTCCCGTGAGAAAAACATCCCAACAGGATTCGTTCAGGAAAAGCTTAGTGTAAGAATAGTTACCTGTCGCACCATTCGAGCGCATCCAAGCCAAAAATGGAAGCTCCCCAGAATCCAATGCGTCCATAAGGAGCTCAGTATTAGGAGCATCGATTCCAAGCGCAATAACAGATCTTTTGACACTATCAGTCATGGGTTATCACGGAGTAAGGAAGGGAGTCTGAATCGAGGTCTTTACTGCCGAATCAACCACTCGCAGTTTGCTGACGTGGGGCTTGATCAGCTGCAAGAGCCGCTCGGAGTCTGGGTGGTCTTGCGGCAAGGCATCGCTAAGCAAAGTGCATGTGCCAAATGAGGGAGCAGGAAGCCCCCTCTGAAGAATCTCGTTGGTTCTCAACGTGATCAGAGCTGATCTCAGGCGTTGGTCCTGAATCAGGATCTGAGCAGCGGAGAAGCCATTGGGAGACTTACACGCCAATGGCTTCTCATCAATCCAGGCCTCGTCAGCAAGGACTAGCCCATTACAGTGCAATTGCCGCGCCAATTCATGGGCCAGCGCATGCAGAACCCCAGGCTTCATGCCATCAGAAACTATCAAAAGGTGAACCAGGACAGGCTCTGCACATGTAAGCATATTAGCCAAGATCTCATGGTAAACCAAGGGAGTATCAAACGTACCGATCTGAGGCTGGGCGTTCACCTCGCAGACAATGCCTCCGCCATCCTTCCACGACACATTAACGTCAGGTATGATCAGGTCGATTCCGGCGATGTCCAGCCGGAAGGTTCGCGCAACATGAAGTGCAAGCTCTAGATTCTCAGGATGTACTTGGTCTTTGTCGATCACGATTTGGGTTCCACCTGCTGAGATGTTCGCTTTGCCGCGAAGCCTCACAACAGTGCCCTCCTTAGGAATTGAGAGAGAATCTAGCCCTTGGTAGGCAAGAAGCATGTGAGCTTCTGGATCGAGTTCGAGTCGCATCTTGCCAGTCCTTCGCCAGATCCTCTGATGCAGCTCCGAGGACTGCTCCCTGAGCACGAGACCAGCAACAGTTGTCCTGCCGTCGCCAACAACTCTGCCGGGAATTCTGTGCATGATCTTGACGATTTGACCATGAGCGACTGTGAATCGATAGTCCTCTCCAGCGATGAACTTCTCGACGAGAATCCTCCCAGATAACTTTGCAGCCTCTCGATAGGCCATCCCGACAGACTGCTCATCCCTCAAACCAGCAAAGACCCCGCGGCCCTGCTCTTGGTCCGCTGGCTTGATCACCACGGGATAGCCCAGTTCACCTGCCAGCCGGATGGCCTCTTCTTCTGAACGGCAGATTTGATGGGTGGGCCCAGGCAGCCCATGCTGCTTAAGAAAGCAGGCTGTCCGCGCCTTATCTTTCGCCAGAGCCACGGACATGCAAGGAGTCTGATCCGTCAGAGAACTGTCGATCCAGCGTGTTGAAGCACCGTGGCCAATGGCCATGATATATCTGTCGATCCGAATTACCGGTAGGGCCAGCTCATGGGCCGCCTTGACAAAATAGAAGTTGTTGGTCCCCTTCAGGCCAAAGGCACTCAGTTGTCTGATCAACTGATCCCTGCTCCGGTGAATCTCCTCCAGGCGATTGTTCACGGCAGCAGGAGATTGGACGAAGGCATTGATCAGGAATTCAAGCCAGCGCAGGGTGTCCACCGAAGCCCGTGGAAACGAGTAGGGAAGGAAAAGATCGTGCGCCTCCAAGGGGACATCCCTCCCCTCGATCCTTGCAGGACACGAGTGATAGGGTCCGAACACAGGAAGATTCGCCAGGCGCTGGATCTCGAGATGGGTCATCAGAATCCCATCGAGGAGATCCAGGACGGGGGACTCTCTGCCCCCATCGCCATGAGTTGCATCAGGCTCCACGACCCTGGAGAGGAAGTCCCTGACCTTGCCTGCTGCTGTGGGCCTGTCACGAAGGATCCCGATTCGGCCTTCAAGGAAAGGCTGACGGATTCCGTAGCCCATGCCCTGATAGACCCGGAACTGGGTCGAGAAACGAAGAAGAGAGAAGTTCTTGCCTCGTGGTCCTGATCGCTGAGACCGATCGGATGAGGGGAGCGCCACGACTCAGGCTCCCACTACTTCGGACCGACCCATAGATTCCGTATGGAGCCACTCCAGGATACAAGCCTTGGCCGTATGGACATTGAGGGCATGAACCAGCACGGGATCACCCGGAGCGGCATCCTTGAGGAAAGCGGGGATGGCGGCATGGACCTCTCCGACATAGCGAAGGTCCACCCCCGGATCGGCTGCATAACCGGCCTCAAGAATCATCGCCACAGCCTCTTCCTCAACGCGACCAGTATCCTGTTCACCTCGTGCAATCCGGACCACATCGAACAGCCGACAGGCTTCAGCTGCCATGGAGCACATCCAGTGATCAGCAGCGACGAAGCCCAGTCGAAGCAAGATCCGCGTGCGGGAGTTAGGCTTCGTGTTAAGCGACTCCATCAGCACAGAAATGGACTGTAGCGTTTCAGTGGTTCCCGCCCAGCTCAGAACGATGGATCGCCCAGGAGTATCGATTCTTTCAGATCGACCTGGATTGTGGCTCGAATCGAAGTCAAGGATCCGCTCTCGAATCAGATTTGGAGCCACGCCCATCCTCTCGGCCATCACCGCCACGAATGCCGCTGCGATCACTGTCCCCCGGCACAGACCACCCCAGGCACCTTGGATCTCCGCTGCAGGAATCTCACACAGTGTGGTGTCGCCGCGACACAGGACCACCACGCCATCGGGCCCATCTCGCCACAGGGCGGCCGCTTGCAGGTTGATCTCCTGGCGGCGGCTGGTGTTCTGCCGGGCCCTGACGCTGAGGATCGCGTTCAACGTCTCGTCGTCGCCGCCAGTGTTCTGGCGGATGTAGAGATCCGTTTTGAGGTAGCTGCGGATCTGATCGAGCAGCCGGCCTTCTGCCGGCAGGATCGCCATCAGCTCGGTGCCACCGAAGTTGCGGCTGTGCAACACCGCCTCGCTGCCGTAGTGGGGATGCTCAGGAGTCACCAGGTTCACGGCCACATCAGACTCCTTGCTATCCGGCGACAATCTGGTTGAGGGGTCGCGCCAAACAGGTTGACCGCTCTTGAGGGGCTGAGCTGAATCCAGTTGCCATGCGCAGGGCACCGGCCCATGCCAGCTCCCCTTACCGCTCAACAGATTGCGCTGTACATGTCCAAACGACGAGTCAGCAGCCGCCAGGAGGTGGCTGCTGCAGCGGCGGGTATCTCGGTGAGTAGTGCTCACCGGATCGATTCAGGCCGCCTCCAACCCAAAGCCGCCAAGCCCCCAGCAGACGCCGACCTGACCCGTTGGTTGAGGTTTGGGAGCCCCTGTTGGTGCCGTTATTGGAGCGCCATCCAGCTCTGACGCCCACCACGTTGTTGGAGCACCTGCAGGAGAAAAAGCCAGACCAGGACTGGATTCCTGTCAAACGCACCCTGCAGCGTCGTGTGCAGCAGTGGAAGGCGTTGCAGGGCCCACCGCCGGAGGTGATGTTCCCCCTGGCCTATCAGCCCGGCGAGATCGGCTTTTGCGATTTCACCAAGGTCAAGCGGGTGGAGATCACAGTGCGGGGCGAGCCCTTTCCGCACCTGCTGTTCCACTACCGCCTGGCCTGGAGCGGCTGGGCCTACGGCCAGGTGGTGCACGGCGGCGAAAGCTTTGTGGCTCTCTCAGAAGGGTTGCAGAACGCCCTGGCCGCCTGCGGTGGTGTGCCCAGAGAGCTGCGCACGGATCGGCTTTCGGCTGCCAGTCGCAATCGTGATGGCAGTTACGCCATCGACATCACGCCCCGCTACCAAGCCCTCTGCGCCCACTACCACCTTGCTCCCAGCCGCAACAACCGCGGCGTGGCCCAAGAGAACGGCATCGTCGAGGCGCCCCATGGCCATGTCAAACGGCGGCTGGAGCAGAAGCTGCTGCTGCGCGGCAGCTGTGATTTCGACGAGCCGGCCGAATACGGCGAGCTGCTCTCCGAGGTGTTCAGTGCCCTCAATGCCCCACGGCAGCGGCGCTATGAGCAGGAGTTCGAGGTCCTGGGCACCTTGCCTGCCTTCCGATTCGCAGATTACGAGCTGCTGACTGTGCGTGTGCGTAGCACCAGCACGATCGAGGTGCGGCAGGTCGTCTACTCCGTGCCGCCGAGCCTGATTGGCCGTCAGGTCACGGTGCGGCTGCACCATGACCGGCTGATCGTTTACCTCGGTAGTGACTGGGTTTGCCAGTTGCCCAGGGTCTACGGCAGCGGCTGCCATGGACCCCGGGCTTGGTGTATCGACCTGGAGCACCTGATCGATGGGTTGCGCGCCAAACCCCGCGCCCTGCTGCATTGCCGCTACCAACGCCAGCTGTTCCCTGATACCCGCTGGTGGGATGTCTGGCAGCGCCTGCTTGCCAGCGGTGACCGCGACGCGGCGGCCCGGCTGATGGTCGAAGCGCTGTATGTCGCCGTGCGGGTGGCGTCATTTGAGCTGGTGCTCGCCTTTCTGCAGCAGGCGCAGCAGCGCAAAACCCTGTCCCTCTCGCTCTTGCAGCAGCGCTTCCGGGTGCCGCCCCGCACAGGCAACCTGCCTGATCTCGTCATTCCCCAACACCTGCTGGCCTCCTATGACCACCTCCTCCCCGGTGCCCCGCTCTCAGGCGGTGGAAGCGGCCCTGCCGCTGCTGCTCAAACAGCTCAAGCTGGCGCGGTTCCGCAGCCACTGGCAGCCGCTCGCTCAGCAGGCTGAGGCCGAGGGCTGGAGCCCCGGCCAGTTCCTCTATGCCCTCTGCGAGCAGGAGGTGGATCACCGTCAGCTGGCACGGCACCAGCGCCTCCTGCGGGAGGCTCATCTGCCCTGGCAGAAAGGACTCGATGGCTTTGATCAGCAGCAGATCGAGGCCAAGCATTGGCAGGAGCTGCAGGTACTGGCCCGCAGCCACACCTGGCTGCTGCAGGCCGAGAATCTGCTGCTGTTTGGCCCCAGCGGCGTGGGCAAGACCCACCTGGCCATAGCCATCACAATGGCGATGATCGAGCAGGATCAACCCTGCCGCTTCTTCCCGGCCACCGCTCTGGTGCAGCTGCTGCAGAAGGCCAAGGCCAGCTACGAGCTGCCGGCCGTCATCCAGAAGTTGGATCGCTACGCCTTGCTGGTGATCGACGACATCAGCTACGTGCGCCGCAACGAGCTGGAAACCTCGGTGCTGTTTGAGCTGATCTGCCACCGCTACGAACGCCGCTCGTTGCTGGTGACCTCCAACCAGCCGTTCCGCGAGTGGGACACGATTTTTCCAAGTGGATCCATGACCGTGGCAGCGGTGGACCGGTTGGTGCACCACTGCCACATCGTGGGCATCAAAGGCGAGAGCTACCGTCAGAAAGAAGCTGCTGCAAGGGTTTCTAGTGATTCCAGTGATCCGCCTATGTAATTGACGCGGGCGACATGGCCGTCACGATCAATGGCCGCAGCAACCCAGCTCGCCAGAAACAAGGCGGCGACACGAAAACTGGCCCACCAGCCTTGAAATTGACGCCCGACCCACAACTTGATTGACGTCACGCGACAGCATGGTCAAGATCCAGTACCTACATGGAACCTCAAGCTTGCAGGAGGTTCAAAACAGGGGGATGCCACCGGTCAACCAGATTGACGCCACCCATCAACCTGATTGACACGGGACAGCAGGCTGAGCCCGATCTCAGCGCAGGCACTCGCCAGCCTGGCACCGGCTGCATTCGCCTCGGCGATCAGCTCAATGGCCCTATGCCGAGTCGCAGCAGTGGTCAGCCTTCCGCGTCCTCCGAGCAGAAGGCTTCCCACTTTTTTCGCAGCACCAGCAAGGCCGCCATCTCCGCCATGGCCTTTTCCTTGCGCTGCAGCTCCTTTTTGAGGGCTTTGATCTCTCGCTGGTCCTGGGCGCGGAGC
>Ga0222702_1000511_pt1 | contig 10983 bp, 11 predicted proteins | sample AntAcemetage1504_FD_181152 | JGI IMG/M metagenome (GOLD analysis project Ga0222702, IMG submission 181152) | Saline water microbial communities from Ace Lake, Antarctica - #1504 | ecosystem: Environmental > Aquatic > Non-marine Saline and Alkaline > Saline | place: Antarctica: Ace Lake...
GATTACCAAAAGTCATTTTGCCTTTTATGACGTCTACTGCACTATTCGTCATACCCGCAACCATCCAATAAAAGGGAAACACTGATGCGATAAACGCAAATACAAGAAAAACATATACCAAAACTCTATTTATGCTGTAATTTTTTTTCATTTTTTATCACCCATTAATTTAAATTGAATTATAGACAATAGCGCTACAATTAGAACAATTGCATATGAGACTGTAGCTGCGTATCCAAAGTTTGGCATATACTTGAAGCATAAATTATAAACATATACAGACAAGGTTAATAGTGAATTGCCTGGGCCAATAGTTGCAGAAGTGACACCACCTTGTGAAAGATTCATCGGCTCGTCAAACAATTGTAATGTACCTATTGTCGACATAATTGCTGTAAACAGAATCAAAGGTTTTAGCAAGGGTATGGTGATATAAAAAAATTGTTTTACTTTATTCGCGCCATCAATTTTCGCTGCTTCATATATTTCATTCGGTATATTTTGTAATGCTGATAGATAGAAAATCATATTATATCCAGTCCATCTCCATGTCAAGCCAATGATTAACGTTACTTTAGCCCAAAAAGGATCGAGTAGCCAGGGAATAGGCGATTTGATAATATGCACGCTTAGCAGTACACCATTGATAAATCCATCAAGGGAAAACATCATTTTGAAAAGAATGGTGTATGCAATCAATGATGTTACAGCCGGCAGGAAAAAGGCCGTTCTAAAAAGGCCTCTATACTTTATTGTTTTGTCGTTTAAAATAGTTGCAAGTATAAGGGCTAAAAATAACATTATCGGAACTTGAATAAGGAAAAAAGTTAATGTATTTTTTAAAGCCAATATAAACACAGAGTCTTGAAAAAGTTTTACATAATTGCCAAAACCAACAAATTTCTGTACAATACCTCTTGATGACATAGTGGACAAATAAAGGGAATAAACGATGGGATAAAACAAAAGAATTCCAAGTAATATCAATGCCAAAGATATAAACAGCCATCCATACTTGTCCCTTGGTTTTATGAATGACCCGCCTGTATTTTCTCCTATCATAAAATTCTCACCTCTTCTTTCAAGAAAAATTTGTTCTAACAATTTTATTATATGGTTTCGCGTTAAGCAATATTTACTTTAAGAGAGGAACAATACAAGCATTTGGCTAAATATTATTCCTCTCCTTTTTACCAATCAGCCTTATCGATAAATAAAATGTTAATTCTATCTTTTAATCTGATTTTTCAACTGTTCTTCTGCCTTTTCTAATGCATCCTCAATCGAAATTTTCCCTGAATATACGTCCGGCATTACTGCAAATATCGCTGCATCTGCTTCATAGGTATATATTCCATAGTTTATTACAGGTATTGCCTTTATCCATCCTGAGAAATCTGTGTAGACTTTTTGTCCACTGAAAAATTCATCTTCCTTGGTGTAAGCAGCACCACCCTGGGCTGGCAAATATGTACCAACAGCTCCCCTTTCCGTCAAGATTTTCTGGTAGAAATCGATGTCACCTGCATAAATCTTATTAAGAAAGTCTATTGCAAGATCCTTGTTCTCTGAATTTTCAAGTACATACCAGCTTGATCCGCCAAGATTAGAAGCATTGACTGCACCGGCTATATTTAAGCGAGGTGTGGTAGCCACTTTCCATTTGCCTGATGAGGCTTCATCCGCTTTCACGGAGCCTATAATCCATACACCGGTTATAACTGATGCAGTATCACTGTTGTTGAATGCTGCTACCCATTCACCCCAGCCGCTTGTTTTCTTGATGATATCTGAATCAACAATTGCTTTGTACGTTTTAACCGCTTCTTTTAATGCATCGTTATTTGATAAATTAACATTTCCCTTATCGTCAAAATACCACTTCCCGGCCGACTGCATCATTATTCTCATCAGACCGCCATCGTCCAGACCAAATCCGATCATAGCTTTGCCGGTCTTTTCTTTAACTTTTTTGCCAATTTCTATAAATTTATCCCAGGTGATATTGTTCAAATCTTCTGGTTTGTAACCTGCCTTTTCAAGATAATCTGTTCTATAAAATAAACCGCTCACACCTGAATCAAAGGGAAGACCGTAAACTTTTCCATCCAAGGTCATAAGACCAACCTTGTAATTTGCAAAGTCACTAAATTTAATCTTGTCTGTCAGATCTGCAAAAGCTCCCGGATATGATTGAAGGTACTTTTGTGCATTATAGTCCTCAATTAGAACAATATCAGGCAATCCAGCCGTTACACCAGAAGCCAGGTTTATATGCAATTTCTGTTCCACGTCTGCCTTGGCAAGATCAACAATTTCGAATGTCACTTTAGGATTGTCTTTACTGTACCTTTCCGCTGCCTCTTTCATGATTGGAATATTAAAGTTGGGATCCCATGACCAAATTGTTATTGTACCCGACTTTTCTGCAGATCCTGCATATGTAATACTACTTACAATTAAAAACAAACAAACTACAACCAAAATTATAAATTTTCTCTTTAACATAATAATAGATTCCTCCTTCTTAATTTAAATTTAACTTTCAAATTTACAGTACCTAATTTGAATATATACTAATACTATATTTTCACCTCCCCCTAATTACTTAAATTTATTCTCAACATTACAATTTAAGTTTTTCTTGTTATGATATCTACATCTAACATTACTTTTTTGGCCTTTTTCCGATTACCGTTTATACGAGAAAGCAATAGTTTTACACTTTCTATACCTAAATTTTATTTCTTCAATAATATTCTTTAACTTAATAAAAAATATATATTTACTTATATTTATCCTCTAATAGAACCCGCGAGTAAACCTTTAAGGTAATATTTTCCCAACAGTATATAAATTATCCAGTTATTGGTAAGCTGCCATATAATTATCACTACAAAACCGAGGGTCGATATAAAGAAAAGATTTGCCTCTTTAAACTTTGATATAGGGAGGAAAGGGTTATCTACTCTTCCCTCCCTAATTAGAAAAAATATATTACCTAATTCCTTGCTCTATCAATGTTTTTAATTCTCCGATATTCTGTGGGGTAGCAATACCTACTCCTGTATTAATAACCAGACCAGGAATTTTATATTTTTTAGCTAATACGACCTGGGTAACCGGTAAAAATCCTTGTAGGTAAAGCATCTGGTCAAATGATGCACTTACATACCCTTTTTCAATACCTTCAATAGTTGCGGGAGAAAGATCTATCCCTCCGCAAATGACTTCACCTGGTTTTTTCCCTGCTGCCTCCAACACTTTCATCATATTTGCGGTTACATTACCGTGTTGGGTACCAATGGCTTTTAGATCAGGATTTCTTTCCAGGTAGGCGGTAAGAATCGGAATACAAAGAGATGCTTCTGAATCTACATCAGGAGAAATGTCTAGCATTTCTACAACTAACCCTGCATCTTCAAGGGCATCAACTATTCCCATAGGACTTTTTCTTCTACCCTCTTGTGAAAAAAGCCCATAGACTAGAGCCTTATCTCCAGCTTTAAGTCCTTGTTTTATCATAGTTTGGCCGGTCAGATATCCTCCTGCATGAAGATCCGCCCCTGCATAGCCAAATCCTTTATCTTGATACATCATCTGCAAGTTAGGAAGAGGATTATTTCCACTGGTTACTATAATCTCTCTACTCATTGCTTCTTCAACCAGTGCTTCAAATGCGCCTTCCCCTGGATGTCCCATAATAACAATTCCATCAGGTGAAGCAGCAAGAGCTTCTTTAAACTGGTTAATCATTTTTTCTGATTGCCATGCTGAATATTGTTCAATAAGCTTTACGCCCAAGTGTTTAGCGGCGGCCCTTGCCCCATTTGTACGAGCAAGTGTTGAGGGGTCACCTTCTGTACCACCCATCTGCATATAAACTATCATTCCTGAACCTAATAGTTCTTCTCCTGCAGCGCCTGCAATTAAACTTGTACTGGCCAATAAACCACACACAATTAAAGCCATAATTATAATTATTAGAAACTTTTTCATTTTTACTTTCCTCCAATTTTTTTTTAATATTTTAAAACTTTTAGAAAACTTATGGATTTAATATAAGTAGAAAAAAATTGTATTCCCTTCAACTCTATTTTATACTAAGCTTTCTCTTGTTAAAAAATTATGCTTTTTTTCTGTTTATTCGCCTCCTTTTTTCAGGTATTTTTTAGATTCCTTTCTTTAATGAAGAACTTCTCTTGCCTCCTTTTTTAATAAAAATAGATTCTTTTATTTTCTCTTTTAACTCTTCCCCTTTCTCTTTATTTAATATAATATTTAAACTAACAGAAGCAGCCATTACCAAACCAGTAACTAAACGTGTCCAGTATCCCCCAATTCCGCTGGCAACTACTCCTGCTTCTAAGGAACCTACGATATAAGCACCAAAAAAACTTCCTATAATCGTTCCATACCCTCCGGTAATAGAAGTCCCCCCAATAAAGACTGCTGCCATAGTCGGCAAAAGAAGTCCTGCTCCTTGAGTTGTCCAAAAATTTATCATCTCTAAAGTTAATAAAACTCCGGCAAAAGCTGATATTACCCCCATAAACACGAAGAGTTTTATCTTAGTTGCTGTAACATTTACTCCCATAACTTTGGCTACCTCTTCATTGTCACCAATAAACAATATATGTTCACCAAAAGTATGTCTATTGAGAATAAACCACAAAAATACTGCCACAGCTATCCCCCATAAACTTTGAGCAGGTATTAAACCTCCAATTCTTCCTACAAATAAAGTATGAATAAAATATGGTCTAATTTCCTTAATATTCCAGGAAAGTCCACCAGACAAAAGAATAGTCAAACCATTCCAAAAAAATTGTGCTGCTAAAGTAGCCATTATAGAAGGAATTCCAACTTTTGCAACCAACCACCCATTAATAAAACCTACTAAAGCACCGGAAGAAAGTGCAAGAATAAAAGCTAACCAGGGTGTTCCGAAGGTGCGAAAAATGTAACAAAATACAAAACCGGAAAAGGCAATTATTGCTGAAAAACTTAAATCCATTTCTCCGGCTGTAATTACAAGGGTAAGACCTAAGGCTAAGATTAAAAGTGGAGGAACTGTTTGTAAAAAAGACATATAAATCCTATAACCAGTAAATACACGGGGAGCAGTTATAACAAAAACTATCATTAAAGCAAAAAAGACACTTGTAATTGTTAAACCTTCAATTTTTACTAATTTAGCGATAGACACTTTTAAATGTTTCATTATTTGATGTTCTCCTTATTTTCCATGTGCATATTTAAGCATAAACTCACTAAGCTTCTTTAGAGTTACCTCATTTTTTTTAATAGTAGCAACTATTTCCCCTCGATCTAAAATTATAAATTTATCTGAGATTTCATATACATCTGATAAAATATGAGAAATATATATACAAGCCCTTCCGGATTCTTTTATCTTTCTCACAAAATTTAATACTTTACGAACTTCCTTAAGTGATAAAGCTGAAGTTGGCTCATCGAGTATTATTAGTTCTGCATCAAAATACATTGCTCTACCAATTGCAATTCCCTGTCTCTCTCCCCCTGACAACTTGTTAGCTTTAGATTCCGCTGAAATTCCTACTCCTCGAAAACCAATCATATCAAACATAATTTTCCGAGCAATTTCTTTTTCTTCGCGAACTTTAATAAATCCCAAGCGGTTAGTAATCTGCCTGCCAACAAAAAAGTTTCTCCAAAGATCCTGTTTTTCTCCCAATGATTTATCTTGAAATACTGCCTCGATTCCTAATTTGTAAGCTTGCTTAACATTATAATTTCGAAGAGGAATTTTTTTATCACGAATATATATTTCTCCATTAGTGGGAGGGAAAACGCCGGTTATAATTTTAATCAATGTTGATTTACCAGCACCATTATCCCCAATTAATCCCACTATCTCGTTGGCTCCTACTTCGAAGTTTACTCCTTTAAGTGCAGCAGTATGCCCAAAATATTTCTCAATATTATTCATCTTTACTGCATTTTTGAAGTTTCTTTTTTCTGGCACAAATTACCTCCTTGAAAAACTAATAAATAGTAGAAAATTATAATACAGATTAATTTTTTAATATTAATCATTACGTTTCTCTTATAATAAGTTCTACATCTAACATTACCTTTTTTATCTTTTTGCGCTCTCCATTTATACGAGAAAATAATAGTTTAACACTCTCAACTCCTAATTCTTGTTTCTTTAATTTAATAGTAGTTAATGTCGGGCTAATAAGTGAGCTGAAGGAAATATCATCATAACCAACCAATGCGATATCCTGCGGCATTTTCAAGCCTTTTTCTTTTATAGCCTGCATGACTCCGAAGGCCATCATATCGTTGTAAGCAAAGATAGCGGTAAAATCTAAATTTTTTTCCATCATCTGCCTGGTTCTTTCATACCCGTTTTCCATATTTATATCTCCTGCACTTATAAGCAAATCATCTAAAGGAATTCTATATTTATTTAATGCTTTTTTATATCCTTCCAATCTACTTCGAGCAGGTGACTTGTACAAAAAACCATTTACTAAAGCTATCTTTTTATGCCCTTTTTTTATCAGATAATCCGTAGCCAAAAAACCCCCTTTAACTTCATCATTATAAACTGCATCTACCTCAATATTTTTAAAATCTCTGCCTACAACGACAAAAGGGATATTTGCTTCAATAAGCTTTTTTATATCATCATCTCTGTCTTGAACCGGGGTTATAAGTAATCCGTCTACTCTTTTCGCCAATAAAAGATTTATTGCTTCTTCTTCTTTCTTGTAATCCCTTTGGGTATTAGCAAGAATTATATGATAGTTTTTCTCTCTGGCTGCAATTTCCATTCCATTTAAAACCTCAGCATAGAATGGGTTTCTATTATCTGCAATTACCACCCCTATAGTCCTTGTCTTCTTGGTCCTTAAGGCCACCGCTGCCGAATTACGAATATATCCTAATTCTTGAGCAATTTCGAGTATCCTTTTCTTAGTCTTCTCGTTTATATCCGGTTTGTTGTTTATTGCTCTTGAAGCAGTATTTACCGAAACTCCTGCTTTTTCTGCTACCATCTTTAAAGTTAGATATTTCATATTATCTCCTATTTCCATTAACGTTACCGTTAACGTTAACGTTTCCATTAAATTATCACAATATTTTATAGGTGTCAAGTTATTTTAGTGGAACTCACTCAATTATTATGGGTATATAGTGAAAGAGAAGATATGGGTTGTTATTGTAGGAAAATAAAATTAAAAAAGGTTAATTTATTTTGGCAGGACTTGGTAATGGCAATACGTTTTCATGGGCAGACACAAGGCCTGCCCTCACATATTAGTTTTATTATTTTCTTTTTATGCCGATGTTTAAATAGTTAGCTATATTAGCATCCTTATTCAAATGAAATTTAATCTTATCTTTTATGGATGTTAGAAGAGTAGTCACTCCGGGTCCATGACCGGCAAGTACACAATCGCTATGTATTACGATACCAATCGTAACCGCTCCTTCCTTATAACTTCTCCCATAACTGTTATCGGCATTGCTGATAACAACAATATCTCCAAATTTAATTTTATCCAGCTTATACTTTTTCACCATTGATTTATCTGCAGTAGTAATATCATAATCACCGCTGGCTACACTGGCTGAACCCAGCCCGGAGCCCATAAGTTTAGCCGGAATTTCACAAGTAACCGGAACATCAATTTCTCTATCATCTGTCTCTTTAATGTTTAGTTTTTCCAAAAAATGAGGATCTAAATTAAATACTTTTATATCAGGATAATCCAATAGTTTTAGTCCCTGTCCAAAGGATTTAATTAATATTTTATCTCCAATAGAAAGTTTTTCCAGAGTGTCTTGATTAAAATCGATAAGAACATGTTCTATTCCGCCATGATGACCGGTAACGGTCCCTAATTCCCCTTTGGCTTCTCCGCTTACTACCCGAGCCTGATTTCCAATACAGGCTAATATATTATAAGCAATATTCGGACCATCATTTCTCTTTTCTTCATCGACCACTGTAGAAACTCCGGGTTCTACATGATCAGCTTCCCACCCAAAAGCACAATCTCCAACTTTAATATTATAAGTAATTCCTCCGACTCCCGGAACGACCACTGGTTTTCCGTCATAAGTAACCCTGTAAGGACCCTTTTTTACCGGATAACTTACTCTTCCCTGGATAGAAATCATTACTAACTTCTCTTTATTAGTCTTTAACATAGATAAATCTCCTTTTCTCAAAATTATTTTTTAAATAAAATATTCTAAATATATTTTAGTCATTACCGGGTATTGAGAATTGTCTTCTTTATTGTTCTATTTTCACTTTTAATCCCCGATAAACCGAATATACCGATAATGATAATAGCAAAACCTCCTATTTGTTGAAGAGTGGGAAATTCTTTTAATATAAACCAGGCTAATATTATAGAAAAAGCAGGATATACTGAGACCAGAGAGGTAGCTTTGGATAAATTTAATCTCTTGATAGCCTCATACCAAACAGAATAATGTAAGGCAAATCCTATTATTCCCTGTAATAGCAGTATCCATAAAATATGAATATTCCTCAATTGATAAAAATGGTTTAGTCCGGTACTAATACTTAAGATAAATAAGAATATCCCTCCGTATAAAGTTCTGGCAGTTGCAATTAAAGAAGGAGTAATTTCTTTATAGACAGTCATTAATTTTTTACTGAAAAAATGGGCAATTTGCCAGCATAAGGGAGTGCATAAAATCATTAAATCTCCCCAGTTAAATTTAAGTCGTAATTTATATAGAACTGTTACAGTTCCCATAATAATAATAAAAGTAAACATTATCTGTTTAAAAGTTATCTTTTCATTTAAAAAAAGATATCCGATAAAAATAGAATATAATGGTTCTATGACTAACAAAATTGATGAATTAATTGCGCTGGTTAAAGAAACGCCAAAAAAGAAAAATAAATTAGAAAGGGTGATTCCAAAAAACCCGATTAAGAGCATTGACAAGATGTATTTTTTACGAAATAAAACTTTCCAATTTCCTTTAATTACCGCTAAAGAAAAAAGAAATATGCCAGCAATTAAACTACTCATAGCAGCAAAAAATAACGGATCTATAAAACCAACCCCGTATTTTATGATAATAGGCAGTGCTCCGGCAATAAATATGGTAATAATAACAAAGATAATTCCTTCTTTTTCTCTTTTTTCCAAAATATTTCCTCCAATTAAAATAGTCGTTAGTATAAAATTAGCGTATAGCGTATGATTTTGGATTAATAATATACTTACCTTAATTCTTAATTAAATTAAAAAGTTAAAGCGCAAAACGTAAAACCATAATTTAAAACTCAAAACTTTTTCTCTCAATACTAAATTTTAAGTTCTTTTTTTTCTTATTCATTTTTTCGTCTCTATTATATAGTGTACGAGATAAGAAAGATGAAATTTAATAGATAAAATAGTATATTTAAATTTTAAATTTTGCGCTTTTCGTTTTTCACTATCTACTATACGCTAAACGCTTTACGCTATCCACCCCTATTTCTCGTTGCAATTCCCATTTGAATTATCCCGGGCAAACACAAGGTCTGCCCCTACTTTTATTTTACAATTTTCCCTTTATTTATCATATTATAGACTTATTCTAAAACTCCCGCAATTTTAAAAATAATATGATTTTTTTAAATAAAAGAATATAATTTTTATCTTTCTTATTCTAACCTTCTCGGATAAAGAAAAGGAATGATGAATATAAAAACAAAAAAAATTATTGTTTTTCTTTTTTCGATATTTATTTTTTTCACATTCTCTGAGGAAAATTACTCCAATTCCCGGCCCCTTATTTACCTCCTTCAATTAAATGGTAAAAGTCAGTTTTAGAATTATTACTATGGATGTTCCCGCTCAAGAAGTTATTACCAAAGACACGGTACCGGTAAAAGTCAATGCGGTTATTTATTTCAGGGTGGTAAACCCGGAAAATTCGATCGTAGTCGTTCAAAATTTTGTTAATGCTACTTCTCAAATTGCCCAGACTACCTTACGTAGTGTTTTGTGTCAAATGGAACTAGATGAATTATTATCTCAAAGAGAAAAAATAAATCATACTTTGCAAAAAATTGTCGATGAGCATACTGATCCCTGGGGGAATTAAAGTAACTGCTGTAGAAACCAAAGATGTTGAACTGCCCGAAGGAATGAAAAGAGTTATGGCTAAACAACCCTCCTCCTTACAACTCAGATACTTGCAGACATTAACCGAAGTGTCAGTTGAAAAAAATTCTACTATCCTGTTTCCTTTACCAATTGATTTAGTAAAACCATTTTTAGAAAATTTTACTTCAAAGGAAAGTAAGAATAAATAAATTAAGGCCATTCTTAAAAAAAACAAGAACGGCCTTCTAAAAAAATTTTATTTATTCAATGACTTTATATACTTTATCTCCGTCGCGGACACGTTCCTTTACTTTTATTCCAATGCCAACACCGATTTTTGCGATCTCAATTGTTTCATGTTCGGACTGTATGGAGCTTACTTTTTGTTCAAAATCGGTGGTATGTCCCGTAATATGAATGGTATCTCCCTTACAAAGCTCATCATCTGTAACCGTAAAAGCAGCAACTCCTATTTTTGCAAAGTAATCGCTAATTTTACCAATTAACACCTCAGACATTATTTCTCCCCCTCTCTTATTATATTTAATAAGCTCGGGCAAAATATACCAAAGTAGATGTCTTTTTACCGCAATAAATACATTTTCCCGATGCTTTATTCTCTTCGAAAGGAATACATCGAATGCTTGCCTTGGTTTCCTCTTTTATTTTATCTTCACACTCTCTATTACCACACCAATAGGTTTTTATTATGCCTTTTTTATCTTCAATAATCTTTTTAAATTCACTATAATCGGAAGCTTCCCGAATGTTTTTCTGTAAAAATTTCTTCGCTTGGTTAAAAAGATTTTCTTGAATTTTAATTAATAAATCATTAACGGTTTTT
>Ga0222702_1000514_pt1 | contig 10961 bp, 8 predicted proteins | sample AntAcemetage1504_FD_181152 | JGI IMG/M metagenome (GOLD analysis project Ga0222702, IMG submission 181152) | Saline water microbial communities from Ace Lake, Antarctica - #1504 | ecosystem: Environmental > Aquatic > Non-marine Saline and Alkaline > Saline | place: Antarctica: Ace Lake...
ATTAACTCGCCCTTGGTTTTATTCTTCTTGTTTTGCTCAAAGATTAACTCAAGGATGTAATCAAGGTTAATCTCTTGCGATTTAAGCAGGTCCACTTCAAACACCACATCGTCCCAATCAATGGTGGATTCATCTTTTTCTTCTGCGGACTTCTCGCGGCGCAGCCAGTCGCGAATATCGTTGTAAGTTGAACGGTAATCCTGAATTTTCCTCTCGGCAGGGATGCGGATGGTTTGCAGTGCGGTCAGGTCATCATCACTTAAATAGTGCTCAGCCTTGAAGGCTTCAACCGCTTCTGAGTCACTAATGTCAATACTTTGCAAGGCTTTCAGGCTGGCAAATTCATCGTAATTTTGCAGCACATTTTCTACGCGCAAATACTCGCCAAATAACTTCGCGAAAGCTTTTTTATCGGATTCTTTTTCAATTTCATCAGGGTTAAAAAAGCGTTGCTCTAATTCCGTGACCACATCTATGAAACCACGGCGGGCTTCACCTGTGACCACATCGGTAAAACCTTCCATGTATTCCTTATAGCTTTTTTCAAGCACTACGTTTTTAGTGTTTTTATCACCAAACAGAGTAATGGCATCCACCGTCGCCTTTTCCAAGTCGCGGAAGGTGACGATATTGCCGAAGGTCTTGGTGGCATCATAAATGCGGTTGGTGCGCGAATAGGCTTGTATCAGGCCGTGGTAGCGCAGGTTTTTATCCACAAACATGGTGTTCAGCGTGGGTGCATCAAAGCCGGTAAGGAACATGCCCACCACAATCAGCAGGTCGATTTCTTTAGATTTAACCCGTTTGGCCAGGTCGCGGTAATAGTTCTGGAAGCCGTTGCTATCCACACTGAAGTTGGTTTTGAAGAAGGCGTTATAGTCGCCAATGGCGGCGCTTAAAAACTCTTTGGCGCTGCTATTCATTGCCGATACATCAAAGCTTTCGTCCAGAATCTCGCCGACGGCATCCTGTTCTTCATTGGCCGCGAATGAAAAGATGGTCGCGATTTTCAGCTGTTTATCGCTATCCACCTGCAATTTATTCAGCGATTCATAATACAGCTTGGCAGCATCCACACTGCTTACGGCAAACATGGCATTAAAGCCTTTACCACCCGCTTGCAGGCGGTGGGTTTTCTGCCTGTAATTATTTAAGATATACTGCGAAACTTCCCGAATACGCTCAGGGTGCAGCAGAGTTTGTTTGTTCTCGGCGGCGCTGAGTTTTGTCTCATCCTGCTCGCTTTCAATCGCCTTAAACTGCGGGCGCACATCGTTGTAATCCACCTTGAACTTCAGCACTTTTTCATCACGAATGGCGTCGGTAATCACATACGAATGCAACTCTCGGCCAAACACGCTGGCGGTGGTTTCGGCACCTAAGGCGTTTTGCGGGAAGATCGGCGTGCCGGTAAAACCAAACTGATAAAAGCGTTTAAACTTTTTCTGCAAGTTTTTCTGGGCTTCACCAAACTGACTGCGGTGGCATTCATCAAAAATAAACACCACCTGCTTGTGGTAGATGGCCAGGTCGCCTTCACCTTTCATCAGGTTATTGAGCTTCTGTATGGTGGTGACAATGATTTTATTGTCGTCTTTATCCAGATTGCGCTTTAAGCCCGCTGTGCTGTCAGAGCCGTTGACGCTATCGGGTGAAAAGCGCTGGTATTCCTTCATTGTCTGGTAGTCGAGGTCTTTTCTGTCCACCACAAAAAACACCTTGTCGATGAACTCAAGTTCTGTTGCCAGCCGCGCAGCTTTAAAGCTGGTCAGAGTTTTACCAGAACCGGTGGTGTGCCAGATAAAACCACCGCTTTCCGGCTTGTTCCAATTTTTGGCTTGATAGGCGCTGTTAATTTTCCATAAGGTGCGCTCGGTGGCGGCTATCTGATACGGGCGCATGACCAGCAGAGTGTTGCTGACATCAAACACCGAATAATGCAGCAGCACATTGAGCAGGGTGTTTTTCTGGAAAAAGGTGGAGGTAAAGTCTTTTAAGTCTTTAATCAGGCTGTTATCGGCCTTCGCCCAGTTCATGGTGAAATCAAAACTGTTTTTATTGCGCGTCACGGTATTGGCAAAGTAGCGTGTATCGGTGCCGTTAGAAATCACAAACAGCTGCAAATACTTATACAGAGAATGCTCGCTGTTAAAACTCTCTTTGCTGTAGCGGTGCATTTGGTTAAAGGCTTCGCGAATCGCCACGCCGCGCTTTTTCAGCTCAATCTGCACCAAAGGCAAACCGTTCACCAAAATAGTGACATCGTAACGATTGGCGTGGCTGCCGGTTTGTTCAAACTGTTTGATGACCTGCACTTTGTTGCGGGCAATGTTGTTTTTATCGAGCAAGTAAATATTTTGAATGCGCCCATCGTCGAACACAAAATCATGAATATAGTCATCGTGAATTTTGCGGGTTTTATCGGTAATGCCGTCGCTGGGTTTATCCAGATAGGTTTCAACAAAGCGTAACCATTCGCCATTTGAAAACTGAACGTTGTTGAGGCATTGCAGCTGCTCGCGCACATTGGCCAGCATGGCTTCAGTGTTGTTTAATGCAGGCAGGTATTCATAGCCCTGATTTTGCAAATCTTCGATGAACTCACGCTCTAGATCGTATTCACTTTGGTAGCTTTCAGCGACCTGCCACTCTTTGGTGTATTTATCGAGAACGATAAAGTTTTTTGATTCAGCGATTGTTTTGTAGTTGGTCATTGTGCTTCCTGCTTACTGAAACTATAGGTTTCAGTCAAATACTTCACTAGCTCACCCAGTTTTTCTTTGTCTTTATCTTCAATATCTGAGATTTCCTCACCCGCATGTGCAGAATGACTAGAGAGATTCATAATCCTGCTCGCGAATGGATTAGGAGCCCCCCCAGCTGTTTTTTCAAGAAGGTCTTCCCAGCGCTTATATCCTAAAAATGTGGAAGTTTTTTCCAAGATATTCCTCAGAAAGCTAAAGTGATACTTTTTAATTTGACTAGTCTTTATTGCTTCGCTGAGTTCGGACAACAAAAATAAATGATAAGAGAAAGGGCGATCATTAGAGGTGGTAAGCTCATAAGTGCCATCAGCCTTTTTATCCAGCCTATACTTTTCCGATTGGCCACGCTTATAGAACCAAACAGGAGTCCCATCTTGTTTTGGATTTTTAAGATCGTTATTTAACTCATTATGTAAAACATTATAAAAGAGCGGGCTGTGTGTCGTAATGATAAACCTTAGTCCATTGCCTTCGATATAAGCACTATTTTTGATTAACGTGGCTAAATCAACAGCGAGTTCAATCAGATGACTATCATCCAGTGAGCTCACTGGATCATCAATAAATACGTACTCCAAACCATCAAACTTATTGGTGAGTCGGTTTGTGGTGTCGTTTTCATTTAGTGTGGAAACGACTTGTTCCAGTAGTGTGAAAAAAACGCTCCAAACAAAATTACTTTCTTCCCCTTTAGATATTTTTATTTGTTCGTATATTCCTTCGACTTTAGCTTCTCCATCTTCAGAATCTACGCTAGCACTATTGTTTAAAGCAGAAGGCTTTGCTGCTATTTGAAAAGTGACTTCAGAAAAGGCAGGAACAGTGATTTCCACCAGTTCGCCATTATGATCTTTGCTTTTACACTTATATGCTTCATTAAAGTTTGGCGTGACCTTATCATTGGCGTATCGCTGAAAGTTAGTAATGATATTGCCGTCTTCTCCCAAATCTTTTAGCAACTCAATGAGCCAGTCGGTAAATGTATTTGGCTGAATTTTAAGCTTAGGTTCAGCATCTGCCTCTAAATCGTTGTCCCAATAGAACAGATCTTCAGTAAAGGCGCTGTAGTAGAGGATTTTTTTTCGCGCCAACTCAGGTTCATCCTTTTCGGTATCATTTTGAGGTGCAATCAGCTCCTTAAATTCTCGCGACAAACGAGTTTTACCCGAACCATTAAAGGCATAGATTAATTGCACCTTCTTATTGGCATCCCTTAGATCCTGGGCTATGCCCTTTAATTCCTTGCTCATATCAGGCAGCCACCTCTACATCCGGTTTAGGGAAACTTAACAGCAAGTCGCGGTAGTATTCATACTGCTTTTGGCGCAATTCGATTTCGTGGGGTAAGCCTTCTGTGAGGGAGCTGGTTAAGGCGTCAAATTTATCGAGGATAGCGACGATTCGAGCTTGTTCTACAGGCGATGGAAATGGCAGTTTTAACTGTTTAAAAGTAGCAAGATTGATATTACTTTGCGCACTGCTTTTTTCTCTTCCTTTTTCTTCTAGCTCCTTTTTAGTAGATTGGAGAAGGTATTCGACATAGCCAGCGCTGGTTTTTTTAGGGTCTGCAACAAAGCCAATGACACTATCGGGGAAGCAAGCATCAAAGCCCAATATAGATGTTTCCGCTATGTTGGCTGCAATAGTGATACACAGCGTTCCCTTAGACCATAACTTGCTTTGCTTTAAGCCAACCTCGCTGTATGTTTGACTGTATTGCGAGATGATGTGCGATGCGTTTCTAATATCACCTGTTTGTATAAACGGTATATCGCCACCATACAGTCTATTGTCATTCCTCGGACGATGCTTAGATTTACCACGCCCAAAATCAAGTGCCATCTCTGGTAAAGTCTTCCACTCCACTTCCCCTTCTTCAAAACTCAATAACTGGTCGCGGTAGTAGTTGTATTGTTTTTTGCGGGCGGTCAGCTCGGCGGTCAGCTCGGCGGTCAGCTCGGCGGTCAGCTCGGTGAAGGTGTCCAGAATGCGGACAATTTCTGCTTGGATTTCTAGCGATTTTTTTGGGTTTTCTGGGCATGGGATGGGGATTTGAATCTTCTTGAACCTAGCCTTGGAAACATTAAAGCGGGTTACGCCACTTGCAGTTTTTATAATTTCAGCACGCATGAATCGGCTACGGAATAGATATTTTGAGAACTCCGGAATCAACTTACCATCATTGAATCTAACTCCAAATGAAAAGCTATTTAAATGAACAGGCTCTTTGAATTCCACTGTCACCGCTGAGGACATGCCAGCCTCGTCGGCAATTTCAGATGACCCTGTGAACAAAACGTCACCATACCGAACTTCGTGTTGGCGCTCATTGTCGCCCACTTTGACGAACTCCAGCTGGCTTGCATCAACATCTATGTTGTTGAAGATATTTTTGTATGCGATGTATTTAACGTTTCCTTTATCAAAGTCAGCTTTACTTTTTCCGGTAAGTCCGCCGTATATCTCAGCAATTTCTCCCAGCGCCTTCCATTCCACATCAACGCCATCCAGCAGTTTTTCCATATAACTCATACTGCTCATGCCCCAAGCTCCGCGCCTTCTATCTCGGCCACAATCACATCAATATCCGTACGCAGTTGATCAATCTTGGCGACGGTGGTTTTTAGCTCTGCATTGAGCTGGATTATATCCACCACTTCGCGGTTGTCTTTCGCCTCCACATAGCTACTCACCGACAGGGTGTAGTCGTTAGTCACGATCTGTTCAAAGGGTACGGATTTAGCGAGGTAGTCAACATTTTCCTTGCTATCAAATACAGCCATGATTTGCTGGATGTGGTCACTGGTCAGGGTGTTGGTGTTGGTGTCTTTTTTAAATAAACCACTGGCATCAATAAACTGGGTGATGGTGTCGGTTTTATGTTTGGACAGCACCAGAATAGTCACGGCAATGGTGGTGCCAAAAAATAAATTGGGTGCGAGTGAAATCACCGTTTCCACATAGTTGTTATCAATTAAGTATTTGCGGATTTTCTGCTCAGCACCGCCACGGTAAAAAATACCGGGGAAGCAGACAATGGCGGCGCGGCCTTTGCTGGAGAGGTAATTGAGCGCGTGCAGCACAAAGGCAAAGTCGGCTTTGGATTTGGGTGCGAGCACACCCGCTGGCGCAAAGCGATCGTCGTTGATCAGCGTCGGGTCGTCTGAGCCGATCCACTTCACCGAATAGGGCGGATTGGAGACGATGGCATCAAAGGGTTTGTCATCAAGAAAGTGCGGGTCGGTCAGGGTGTTGCCTAGCTGGATATTGAACTTGTCGTAGTTGATGTTGTGCAAAAACATGTTCATACGGGCCAGGTTGTAGGTGGTGTGGTTGATCTCCTGCCCCCAGAAGCCGTCTTCAATAATATGGGCGTCAAAGTGTTTTTTTGCTTGCAGTAGCAGGGAGCCCGAACCACACGCGGGGTCATAAATCTTGTTGACGCTGGCTTGCTTGTGCATGGCGAGCTGAGCAATCAGCCTGGACACATGCTGCGGGGTGAAAAACTCGCCGCCCGATTTACCGGCATTAGCGGCGTAGTTGGAGATGAGAAATTCGTAGGCATCGCCAAACAGGTCGATTTGGTTGCCTTCAAAGTCACCAAAATCCAGCCCGGCTACACCTTTGAGCACGGCGGCCAAACGCAGGTTTTTATCCTTTACCGTATTGCCAAGGCGGTTGCTGGTGGTGTCAAAATCGGCAAACAGGCCTTTGATGTCTGGCTCAGAGGGGTAGCCGTTGGCAGAACTTTCAATGGAGGCAAAGATGGCGGCCAGATCGGTATTTAAACTTTCGTTTTTATTGGCGCCTTTGGCGATGTTAGCAAATAGCTGGCTGGGGTAGATGAAGTAGCCTTTGGTCTTAATGGCATCGTCTTTGATGTCGTTGGTGATAACGTCATCGCTAAGCGAGGCATAGTTGATGCTTTCGTCGCCCCCTTCAATGTAGCTGGCAAAGTTTTCGCTTATAAAGCGGTAAAACAGGGTGCCGAGTACGTACTGCTTAAAATCCCAGCCATCCACTGAGCCTCTTACATCATTGGCAATTTGCCAGATTTGGCGTTGCAGTGCGGCGCGTTGTTGGGTACTTGTCATGGTGTTAGTCCTATTTTCAATATGTTTTGAGGTATCCCGAAGAATGAATATCAAATTATTGTGTAGCTTCGGCATCATACGCTAACGAAAATGGTTTGACAAACCTAACCAAGCTATCATGCAATTTGTAGCTGGTTCATGTTCCAGCTAGTCATCCAGTTCGGCAATCTTTGAAGTAATTGCGTGAATACCTCAGATGATAACCAGAGGGGCATCTATTTTTCAAAACTTAGAAGATACAATAGAGTCTCTGAAATTGGTCAAAATTTACATCTACAGGGTCATTGACTTTGTGGGGGCTGTTTTGTAAAAGTTGGCACTGCGATAAGCTATGTGATAATTAATCCTATGAGGATTTAAGTGGTTCATTGTTAGTAGTGAAGGGGGAACTATGCAGCAAAAGTGGAAGAATGATAATTGCGAGGCAATGAAAGCTCATTATGCGGTTTATTCAATACCAAAAGCCGCCGCGCTTTGGTGTGGTGTTCCAGAAAATCAGATTGAGAAAATTTTAAAGGAAGCCACTCAGATTCATCCAACAGGTTTAGGTCGATGTATCTGGGAACATCCCGACGTTCCATGTCTTGAATATAGAAGCCGCGCTATTGCTGAAGCTACTGAAGACGGTTCACTTCTTCATGGTAGGGAAGATGGTGAACCTATCAGCGGTGAACACGTAGCGTATGAGCGTCGCCATATCTTCGGGCGTAACTTGAGAAAGTGGATTGAGGAAAAATTTCCCAATGATAAGCCAGCCTTCTTGTTTGACGACATAGAGCGCAGTACGCACACGTCTATCAGTGCTGATGCGTATCGTGCTTTAAAGGCTGAGCATGACAAACTGGATAAACGCCTGGAGAACGCTAAAAGTGAATATATAAAACTACGAGAAGAAAAGGATGCTATCAAAGATGAACGAGATTCTCTACTAGCCACTGTCGCAAAATCAGGACTCCCCGGCGACCGTGCAGAAACGACTTACCAGAATATCATCGCCGCTTTGCTTGATTGCATTGCCGGTAATCTTCCAGGCGCTGAGAAACACCCTTCCTTTCCCAGTGAAGCTAAACTCATCGAGGCGATAGATCAGCACTTTGACGGGTATAGCGGCTTGTCGAAAAGCAACCTTTCCAGAAAGTTCCCTGAAGCTAAACGCGCACTCCAGTCACAATAGTTCTGCAATTGCAGAAGCTGTCTCCGCAGTTGCGGTGCGGCATCTATCACGTCCTGATAAAACGTAGCCAAATTCCATTAAGCCACAAGGAGGCACAAATGAATTTAGTTACGTCTATCTTACGTCTACCCGCTGTTCAAAGCCGCACCGGTCTTTCCCGTTCCACTATCTATCTCCGTATTTCAGAAGACAACTTCCCCAGAGCTATTTCTCTTGGCGGTCGAACCGTTGGCTGGATCGAAGCAGAGATAAACGACTGGCTGAACCAACAGATTAAGGCAAGCCGTGATCGGAAGCCTGTGTGATGAATTGGCATTTCAAAAAAGATGATTATTTCACCAAGCGTATAGCATGAACGCGGTCATCTGCTTTGATAAAAATCTTCTCCGCTCGGAAGCTTTCAGGTCGCTCAGCAAGTGGTCTTTGCTTGTTTACTTTGACTTTCTCCGAAAGCGTCAAATGGAGAAGGTCAAGAGAAAGAAACGATCTGCTGAGTGGGTCATCAAAAATAATGGTGACATTGTCTACCCCTACCTTGAAGCAGAAAAAAAGGGGATCGGTCGCCGTGAGTTTCGTAATGCCATTGATGAGCTTATTGAAAAAGGCTTAATCGACATCACCCATCAGGGATCTGGTGGGCGATCTAGCGACATGACCAGGTTTCTTATTGACGAGCGATGGAAAGACTATGGTTCTGCTACGTTTCGCGCAGCCAGTAACCCGCGTGTAAAAGATACACGCAAAGGTGTGGGGTGGGCATCTTTTCATGCAAATAAGAAAAAAACTTCGGTAACAAAACTGTCACCTGCAACGTCAGATTCGAGTAACAAATATGTAACATCAAGCAGTAAATCACATGCAGTTTCAAGTGACAAAACTGTTAAGTCAAAATTAAGGATAAGTGAAGCAAGCTACTGTAAAAACGAGGAAATCCTCAAACAAGAGCAGCTTCCCCTTTGGAGTGACAAAATTGATACTATTCTATAATGACCATAGGTTATCGACGGTGCGGCAGAAACGTGAGGATGGCTGAGTTATGGGAAAACGACATCCAAATCACCGTCGAGTTAAAACTCACCGTAGCTATACCGTTGAAGAAGTCGCCGGGTTGTTCGACATCCACAAAAATACTGTGCGTAATTGGTTGAAGAACGGACTTGCAACAATAGACCATAATCGCCCCACTTTGATTCTCGGAAATGACTTGGCCGAGTATCTAAAAATACGCCGCACAAAGAACAAGCAAGCCTGCAAGCCAGAAGAACTTTATTGTGTCCGTTGCCGTAGACCAAGATCAGCAGCGGAAGGAATCGCTGACTATTCACCGATAAACGATAAGATCGGCAACCTGGTTGCCATCTGTCCTGACTGTGGGACAGTGATGAACCGACGGGTCAGTATAGCGAAAATTATGGACGTCATCGGCAATCTCGACGTCAAGTTTCCGGAAGATCTACAACACATAGTTGATAGGGCAAACCCCTCCGTAAACAGTGACTTGAGATAAGGAGCAAAAAAGATGACAAAACACAACTCAGCAAATGAAAGAATTAAGCGGAAATACTTTTCTTTTTTAAAGGAAGCAAAACGTCACAGTGAGCCGACGATCGATGCTGCGGCCAAAGCCCTGAATCGCTTCGAGGTCTATACAAAATACCGAGACTTCAAATCATTCCACTTTGAACAGGCGATTGCTTTCAAAAGACATCTTGCCGAACAGAAGGGACAAATGTCTGGCAAGAGACTGAGCAAATCAACATTGCACGCAACTCTTTGCCAGCTGAAGCGTTTCTTTCAATGGCTCGCCATGCAGTCGGGGTATAAGTCGCGGATTCAATATACCGATACCGAGTATTTTAACCTGTCTGACAAAGACACCAGAATTGCTACTGCCAGACGGCCTCAAAAAGCCCCTACGTTAGAGCAGGTCGCGCACGTTATTCAGGCAATGCCAATCGAGACCGAGATTGAAAAACGAAATCGGGCGTTGGTGGCATTTACTCTTCTTACAGGTGCACGAGACAGCGCCATCGCTTCTATGAAGCTTAAACATGTCGATCTGGTAGACAAGTGTGTTTATCAGGACGCCCGTGAAGTTGACACGAAGTTCAGCAAAAGTTTCACCACATACTTTTTCCCGGTAGGCGAAGAAATTCATAAGATTGTGACAGAGTGGATGATCTTCCTTCGGGAAGAAAAACTTTGGGGGAATGATGATCCGCTTTTCCCATCAACACGAATGGAGGTCGGAGCTTTGCAGCAGTTTGAAGTTGCGGGTCTTGATCGAAAACATTGGAGCACTGCTTCACCCATCCGCACCATATTCCGCAATGCATTTACTGCTGCCGGGCTTCCTTACTTCAATCCGCACAGTTTCAGAGACACTCTCGTCAAGTATGGTGAGAAGATTTGCAAAACGCCGGAGGATTTTAAAGCGTGGAGCCAGAACCTCGGACATGAAAAGGTGCTGACAACTTTCCTGAGTTATGGCGAAGTTGCCTATCAAAGGCAAGGCGAAATTATCCGTGATTTTGCAAAACCGAAAAACAGCAATGTCACAGATGCTGAAGAGTTTGCAAAAGCTGTCATCAGGCAACTGGGCATGGCGAAACAGGAGGTCAGGCTCGGCACTACTGCCCCTGAGCTTTAAAATCCAATGGGATTATTTTAGCGCCAGGCTTTATTTGATCGAGATATTTGCCCCATCGATCCATCAGTTGGTGCCGTTCTTTGATAAAGGATGTACGGTTGTAGGCTCTACCCAAAGCATCTTTTACCTGATGGGCGAGTTGAGCTTCAATGATATCCCCGCGATTGTGAATTGATGTCGTGAAACACAAGGTTTTAATAAGCTATATTTTGATGATGAGAGGAGGGCTGGTGGCAGGCAGTGGAGCGGAGCGAAACTGCATCCCGCCGGCCCCTCTT
>Ga0222702_1000518_pt1 | contig 10903 bp, 23 predicted proteins | sample AntAcemetage1504_FD_181152 | JGI IMG/M metagenome (GOLD analysis project Ga0222702, IMG submission 181152) | Saline water microbial communities from Ace Lake, Antarctica - #1504 | ecosystem: Environmental > Aquatic > Non-marine Saline and Alkaline > Saline | place: Antarctica: Ace Lake...
TATAATAGTTTGTTTCCTAAATCTTTTTCTATTGTCATTCTAAATTCTCCTTAACTTCCTTCACAATCCCTTTACCCAAACTATTATCCACAGGCAATATCATATTTTCTGAATTTTCCTTATATGTCTTGTCTTCTGTGTAAATAGGGCTTTGAGGTTGATCCTTTAATTTAGGTTTAGGCATTTTCTATTAGTGTTTGAGTATCATTAGATTCAATCTTTTGAACTTCAACTCTACCTCTCCATTTTATCATCACTTCTCTATTTGCTGGACACGACATTAGATTTTGAATATCTAGGACGTTCATTCTTTCTTATCCTCTTTTTTAGATTTTTCTAATAACCTTCTAACAGCTTCATCTTTAGATCCAAGTTTATGAAGAACTCTATAACCTTCTAAAGTCCAAAAGTTATCATAACTTAAACGCATTGTTGTTTTTTTCATTTTGTGTATATTTTCATACATTTTGTACTATTTAAATAAGGGTTGTAATTATTTAAGGGTTACATTAAACTTTCTTCAAAGAAAGGTCTTACTGGTATTTCCTCTCTCCATTTAGCATGAAAGTCTTTCTTAACTTGAACTATTTCAAGATCATAGTAATATAATTTTTCAAACTTTTTTTTTAGAAGTATTGCTCCTGCCATTGTTCTTGAAGATTGTATCTTACCATCATATTTGAAAGGTGAGCTTAATTTCTTATTGAAAATAACGTAAGTCCCTCTAAAATTATAATTAGTGGGAGTTACATATTTCTCTTCAAATGTCAGTTTCTTTACATTTCGTATTCTTTTCGGTTTCATTTTTTGATTGTGGTGGTAGAGTTGGTTTAGGTTTATTCAAGAACCTAAACCCCCATCAAGATAGACCCCTACCATATCCCTTGCTTGAACAAGTCTTGATCATAAATAAAAAAATAATAATAAATATTAATAAGTTAATTTAATAACCTTTAATTGCTAAGTAATTACCATCTAGTTCTGTGTTTATTGTTTTCCCAGTAAAGTCCTGTAGAGAAACACAAGCATAGTGTTTCATTAGTGAAGCTAGTGCAGATTGTTTAACTACTGCATCATCCTCATCCAACTTAAACCATGTTCCAGATGAATTAATTTTCTTATCTTTTAGGTATATTACTTTGGAAAGTTGAAGACTATCCTCTCTATCAGGATGCTTAACAATAAATACTACTTTTTCTCCGTAGTCTTTAACTTCTTCAATCTTAACTCCTGTAACAAGAACTGGTTTAGCTTCCATTCTTTCAATATCCCTAGTTCCAATACCCTTGTTTAGTTTTTCATTTTGTTCCATTTTCGGTTTTCTTTTTTTGATCCTCCCTCTAATTCTATAAATTGAATATCATCCTTTGCATTTGCTAATCTACTTGTTTGAGTGAATGTAGGCTTTAACTGCTTTATAACAAGCTTTTTATTCAAATGAATATATTGACACTTAGGTAAGTAAGAACGTGCGATAGAAAGGCTTCTAAACCTCATATGGGCGTTCTGACATGAGACTACCTCCTCTGTTTCTTGATCTATTATGGCAAATGTTCCTGGTTTGTTATAAATTGTCTTTTCTTTCTTTCCCATGTTATTTTGAGTTCTCCTTTCCTTTTATTATATAGTTACCATTATTTTGTAGTCTTTTATCTATTCCTTTACATTTATCACAAACATAAGTGAACTTTCCAGAAGGTATGAACCTTTCTTTACATTTCTTACATATTCTTCCTAATCTTGGTTTTTTTTGTTGCATCCTTGGTTTTTTTTGTTGCATCCTTATTCAGCTTCATCTCCTCTCTTTTTATTTCTTCCTGGGAGAATAGGAATGATTTACATTGTCTGCAAAATACATCCTGATTACATCCACTAATTTCAATACCTTCCTTCATGTGTTCACAAATATATGTTCTAATTGTCATTTGAATTGCTTTCCTCAATAATCCAATCCTGATAAATATTATATTGAGATTTTGCTAGAATAGATAATGCTGTGCTAATATCTTTAGATTCAACATATTCTGATTGCCTTAATTTTGCAGAAGAAATAGACATTCTTATTAAAGATTCTAAAAATCTTGGATTTATTCTAACTCCTGGATTTTTTATTTTTCTACATCTAGCATAAGCATTTTGTAATTCTTTATCTATTTCATCATTCAATTTAGGAGTTGAAGTATTTTTAATATATACAAAAAACTTCTTTAAAAAATCTTTACTATACTTAGGATTCAAAGTACCTTTATGTCTTTTAATCATTTTACTACCAATTTTTTTATCTATCTCTTCATCTTGTTTATCTCTTACAACAAATACTGAATCAAATCTATTTAGAATTGGGGAAGGAATATTGAACTGTGAAGCTAAATTCATATCTCCTTCATCAAAATGACCATTCTTTGGATTAGCTATTGCAATCATTCCACAAGTAACTTTCATCTGAACATGAATATTTGCTTTATTGATGCTGACTGTTTGCTCACTCATACCCTCTTGTAGTTTAGGTTTATCTTCATCATGTAAATTATTTAACTCATCTAAAACCAACAAATCTTTAGCTAAAATCAAAGCACCAGGTTCAACTCTATATCCTCCCAAAGCATCTTCCTCTTTCATTACACTTGCAGTTATACCTACTGCTGAAGATCCTCCTCCTACGGCCTTTCTACTTCCAGGAGTTATTTCTAAAACATAATCACATAAAACAGACTTAGCCACCCCTGGATCTCCTATTAAAAGTATATTAGATTTATTTCTTGTAGCATTCTGTTTCTTATCATTCCTACTATTACAAAGCTGGAGTATTATTGCTTTCTTTATTTCTTCATAACCATAAACTTCTGGAGCAAATGAATCTAACAATGAATTCAAACCATTCTCATTTATTTCATTTGATAATTCTGTGAATTGAAGTTTATCTTCATCTGATAAATCTATGATTTCAATCTCCTTCTCAATAAGTTCTGCACTCATAACTTCTAATATCCAATTAAGAAAAAGTGTTTGTTTACCTGCTTTAAATATTGGAACTTCTTTTAATAACCCAATAACTCTTACTTCATTTCCTGGATTAAATATTTTGATATTCTCCTTATTAGTTAATTCATTAAATAGAACTGCCTTTATTCTTTGACTATGAGGATTATCTGTTTTCTCTTGTAAATCTTCTAATTGAATAAAACAAGCATCAACTTCCTCCCTTTCAGATATTTTAAATCCCCCTCTTCTTCCACAGGAACATCTTGTTGGTTCTCTAATATTCCCAATTCTATAATTTTGTTCAACCTTTATTAAAGTTCCACAAGACGGACACTCAAATTTAAGTCCTTTTATTACTGGTTTTACTTCTCCAAAAGAAGTTATTCTCCCTTCAATACATATTACTTTCTCTAAATGTTCTTTTCTTATCTCTTCAATATTCAATGTAGCAGATGGTGGAAGATTGATTATTGCAATATTTACTTTTGAATTATAACATTTTGAAAAAATCATTAAAAAATTATCTGTATTTTCTAATAAATAATCTGCAAGTGAAGGATCATATTCTGATAAACAATTGAAATCTAAATAAAGTAAATTCCTTTCTCTTTTAGGATTATATGATTTTGCAAAAGATTTTATATTATTTTCTAGCTCATCATCTATTTTTAATTTCTTTTTTAATTCTTCTTCTGCTTTCTTTTTTTCTTGCTCAATTGACTCTATTTTTTCTATTCTTTTTGTTATTTCATCATTTGCAACTTGCAACAGATAGTTGTAACACATTTTACCTTTTGACCCAATTGTGCCAAAAAAGGGCTTATTTCTAGAAATTATATTTCTTATGTTGGCTTCACTTTTTCCCATCTTTAATGCTAACTCACCGAATGTAAGTGCTCTTTTTTCTATGATTAAATGCTTCATTATTTGCTCTAAATTAGAATCTCCAAAAACCTTATATAAAAGTAGAGTGTTACAAGTTGCAGGTGTTACAGGTGGAGTTGTAACACTTGTAACACTTGTAACACTTGTAACACTTGTAACACTTGTAACACTATCTTTCTTAAGGCTTCTTCTAATATAATTTAACTGTTTTTTTAATGTTGGAAAAGTTATTTCTGTATTTTCTTTTAATAATTTTAATTTATTTTCTATTTCAATTGGATTTTCAAGTTTAGCTATTTCTTTTAATTTAATTGTTAACTCTAAATCTGTTAATTTTGGTAAATATTCAGCATAACCTTGAGAAATAGTAGATTCTGCATTTTCTTTTGTGGAACTAACTATCTCTCCTGCCTTACATTTTTCAGTATCTTTCAGCATTTTTATTTTAATCATCTTTTACTCCTGCAATATTTCTACAATTAGGATAATTACTACAACCATAGAAATAACCAAATTTTCCTTTCCTTCTCATCATAAATCCTTGTTTACATTTAGGACACAATCCCAAAGAATCAGGATGGTTATTTGAATTAATTTTATTTAGTTCATTTAAAATAATATTTCCAGAATCAAGTATTTGTTCTTTGTAATTTTCAACCAATCCTTTAAATGGATTATTTTCAATTATTTCGAATATTTCCCTTTCCTTTCCATCTCCTTTAGTGATAGTATTAGTGATAGTATTAGTAATGGTATTGATACCAGTATTACTTTTAATTAAAGGAAAAACAATTTTATAATAATCAAAATCTCCTTCAATCATAGGCTTAAGATTATATTTAAAATTCCATCCATTAATCATCTTATGAAAACCAGAACCAATATTTTCCGAAAACCGAATAAACCTAAAAATCTTAGCAATAATCGGATTTCTAGGTAAAGAAAAATCCTCCTTCAAAATCAATTCAATCTTCTTAGGCAAAGCACCAGGATTAAAAAACTCAAACCTATTTGTAAAAAACCTAATTCTAGGATTTGCAGGGCTAAAATAATCAGTATGAATAATTAAATTTACAAGTGCTTCCCTTATCGCTTGAAGATGAGGAGGATCATCATCCCTTATTCCCTGCTTAACTGAAAAAGGAACCTCTATCTTTGTACTAATCCTTTCATAAATATCAAAAAAAGTTTTAAACAAATTCTTCTCAGAAGAAATTCTATAATTATATTTAGTTGGTGCATCCTCATAAGAAATTCCTGCAATCTCAAGATACTCAATCCTATAATTAGAGATTGCCTCCAATAAAGAATCTTCATTTCCAAAAACCAAAAGCCCCCCATAAGTAACTTTCCCATTTTTCAAAACACCCAATTTCTCAAGAAAATTTAAATCATTCAGCCCATTATATCTATGAGTAGGATTTACCCCCACAAAAAATCCCCTATACTTATTTATTGTATCCTCATCCAAATCTTCCCAATTAGAAATTTCTTGTTCTGGAGCAATCCATTCTCCTTTTGTTAAATTTTGATATGAACCATTATTAAATATTTCAAAAGCAGAAACCATTTCTCCTGTTATTTTATTTATTGCAAAGTCCATAGTTAATCCTTCCTCCTAACAGTATAAGATTCAATAGATTTATTTAGTTCTTCAAAGAATACGATCACTTCACCTTTCTCAAGGTCCTTCATTATAAGAAACTCTTCAGTTACTTTTATTATAGTTCCATTATAAAAAAATCCATTAATTAAAGAAATATGTGCCATTCGTTCATCACTAAGAAATATTTTTGCTCTTTTGTATTCATTTATTATATTTATCATTTCATTTGTTTTTGAGCTAAAAAATAAAAAGAAGAGGAAGTTACGGGCTTCCTCTCCAAATTCACCTAATTTAGCTCTAAGTGTTTTTAGTAATAATAATTTCTATTTAAAGATTGGTTATAACTTTATTGTAGTCAATTTAATCTATTTTTAAATTTGCATTTAAACTAACCATTCTTATATAGGTACTAAGTTTTAGACGAAGAGAATCAGCTTTCTTTTGTAGCTTTTCCTTATCATCTTTATCAAGTCTTATCTTTAACTCATGATTTTTTTTCACTTTATTTTTCCAAGAAGTATCTAAACCTCTTTGTCACAAAAAGGGACTAATGATATTTAAATAAGTGTTGTAATTAGAAAGTGTTAAATTTTAAAGGTTTTAATATAAATCACTTATAATATCACTTTTGGAATAATTGTTATTCCTTCTGTTAGATTATTTTGTATAGCATATTTAATGGGATCAACAGCACAATATCCACCTTTAAAATAAAGAACAACAGCTAAAACAAAGATTGCAAGAACTAATAGGAATCCTAATAACAACAATAATTTATCTAATTTTTTAATGGTTCTCATTTTTTTAATTTTTTAATTATATCTATTCCACTTAAAACAACTGTAACTAAAACAATTAAAATCATTTTAGATATTGGTTTTGCTAAATTTACTTGATAATCTCTAAATAATTCAATTGAAAGATTTTGCCAAAACATTAAAGCAGTAATTAGGAAAAATAGAAATATGGTTATTTTAGAAAACCAAATTAATAAGTCCCAACTTAATATACCTATTTCTTTTAATTTTTTGTTAAATTTATATTCATTTAATTTCATATTCTAGTTTTTTTTATTTTAAAAGTTAATAATCTAAAGGACATCCATACTGCTAATATTCCAATTATAATTAATAGTATATTCCCACTTTCCATATTAATTTGGTTTGAAAACTCCTTCCTTATCATTAGGTGTTGATTTTTGGTAAATGATGTTTAGAAGTTCTAATATGGAGTAGTTTATTTTCTTTATCTCTTCCAGTTGCTTCAATAGATTATAATTTACGAATAAGGGATCTTTTAAATTTTCTTCAATTGTTTTTTCTTTTTCCTTTGGCATTTTTATTTTTCCTTTATTTCTAGTAACTTCTTATTTTTAAAATCTTTTTTTGCTTTTCTTTCAGATAAAATAATCTTAACTACTAATAATAAAGCACCAACAATTATCCCAAAGATTATTCCAAGTATTGCAATTAATAATATAACTCCAAAGTTCATCTTATGTTGCACCTACCAATTGAATCACTCCTGGTGAATTTAACAATCTATCTAAAGAGTCTATAATATTGGATTGTGCTATTTGTAATTTTCCAGCTTCGGCAACCATGCTACTCACAGCATTTGTTACAGTTACCAACTGCTTGGCAATTAGAAATAAGAAGACCATAATCACTACAATTGCTCCAATATTTACAAGTAAAGTTGCATTTTCCTTCCAGAAATTTGTTTTTTCATACCTCTCTTTGTTCATTTGGTGCATTGAACTTCTTGCTAATTCTGTATTTGTATCTGAAAAGTTTGCATTCATAGCCCTTCTTTCATCATCATAATCTTTTATTCCCCCAAATTCTATTATCTTTCCATCTTCACAATACTCTACATAATGGGTATTTGATTTTGCTTCTATCTTTAATTTTGGTATTAAGTTCTTTGTTTCATAGGGAGTTTGTAATCTATAACCCAAGTTTCCTAAAGAATCTAATCTTACGGTCATTGCTTTAATAGTTTTATCTGCAATCAAAAGTAATGTATATGGATTTCTTTTCCAGAAAACTATGCTTTTATTAAACTTCTTTTTCATTAAATATTGTTGAACAAAGAAAGCAACTACACCAATAATAACAACTCCTAGAATTACATATCCTAAAGTATCAAAAACTCCTCCAGCATTAACTTTTCCAAAAAGTCCCTTAGCTTCAGAAAGCATATTTATTGCCATGTTATTTTAATGTTTTTTTCCTTTTTAAACTATAGGGGAGTTTTTGGGATTATTCATAATTAAATAATAACCTACTGATCCCACCATTAATTGAACTAAACTTATGTATAAAATTGGTTCATCCCAATAAATCATTCCCAATAAGAAAGTTATTGCACCAATAATTATGAAAGTTAATAGTAAAATTTTAATTAAATTTATTATATGTTCATTCATCTTGTAATTCAATTTTCACCTTAGCTTTTTTAGATATTCTAATTTGATATTCTCCAATTGATAACCCTAATTCATCTGCTTTCTTTTGTAATTCCTTAAAATCTTCTGGAGAATACCTTATCTTAATTGGTTTTGTTTCTTCTTTTACTAATTTATTATAAACCTTTCTTTTCAAGTTTTCTTTTTGTTTTCTTTTCAAGTTTTCTTTTTGTTTTCTTTTCAAGTTTTCTTTTTGTTTTCTTTTCAAGTTTTCTTTTTGTTTTATTTTCTGTTTTACTAATTTATTATACTTTTTTTCCAATTCCAATTCCAATTCTTTTTTATTTAATTCGTTTCTGATTATTCTTTTAGAATCAATTATTCCAATAATTAAGTCTACTTTGCTCATTTTTTTAAATTCTGATATTCTTTTATTAAAAACTGCTTCTTTGTATTCTTTTATTTCCTTTTCCATAAATTAACTAAGAAATAATTGTTTTTAAATTATAGGGGAGTTTTTGGGGTTAACCGATATAACTTTGTTTAGTGTCTTCATCTGATTCTTTTTCTTCTTCAATTACTTTAAAACAATTTGGACACCAATCTCTACCTAAACTTGTTTCTTTTAATGGGCATCCACAATAGGGGCAATATTTTGTCATCTTTTATTTTTATAATAATACTTTAATGCATTTTTTCTGTTTTTTTCTGGGTTTTTCCAATAATTTTTTTTACCAATCTCCCTTGTTTTAGTTCTACTTTCAAAAAGGTTAAGTTTATATTTAATATCATTAGTATAAGCATAAGGAGAAATTAGTTTAATAAATTTGTCTGCTTCTTTTACATTAAAATATACTATGTCTTTATTTATTTTTACATTAAGATTAAAAATTTCTTTTAACTTTTCCTTTACAATTTTTTTGTCTTTCTTATAACTTATACAAAGACAACAACCACAACTAATTAATGCACCATCATCAAAATACCAAACTGCTAATCCAAGAGGATTTAATTGATTTAATGCTTCAATAGGAATTATCTTTTTGGTTGTATTTGGATAAAATATTTTATATAATTCAGTGAAGAATGGGTGTGCTTTTGAACTTATTGATACCATCTCCTTATTTTTATGATAATATCTTTTAAATTTCCCAAAAAATTTACTTAAAACTTTTTCTTTCCATAATAAATAATCTTCTTGTTTTAAAGAATGACTTTCTCTAAAAGTAGCATTCCCCTTTTTATTTGTCTTTTGAAGTCCAGCATCCCCTAATAAACTTCCTAAAATAATTTGTTTAATTTCTTCAGGAATTGTTTTGATTGTTTCATTGTAAATTTCTTTATTTATTTTATTCTTCTTTTCTAATTTGTTTTTTAACGCTTTTTTAACTATGTTTGGATTTTTCATAGGGTTTTTGTTTCCTGTCCATGCCCTCTTTCGTAATAAACTGAATCTTATTCTATGTTCTTTTGTTCTCTGGTAAACTCCTGTTGTCATTTCTTTTCTATAACCTCTTTTAATTGTAAAACAACATCTGCTAATAATTCAATTGACTTTGAATTTGCATCAGTATTATTTCCCATTCTTTTTGTTTCTTTACTCATTGTATCAATTGCATTTTTATGAACCACTAAATCTCTTGAATATTCTAATTTTTTTTCTTGTTCTATTTTTTGAACTTGAACAACTTGATTAATACTCTCTAATAAAAGTGTGGGTGTTACTTCAAATTTATGTTTCTTATTATCATTCCACCATTTTTGCATAGGAATATTTGTCTTGTATGATTTCTTTCCAACTGTTTCTAACTCTCCTCCCATCTCCAGACTATCATCAATTAATAACCATTCCCCTTCCTCATCTGATATTCTTACTATATTTCCTTTTTTATTTTCTTCTATTGCTAAATCATTTTTAATTAAAGCATAGTGTTCTTTTTGGAAATTTATTCTTGATGGTTTTAGAAATATTCCTAATTTGTTGTTTAGAGCATTCACAATCAACTTTATTTCATAAAATGCCTTATACCTTGACTCTTTTGCATCTTCTCCATAATATGAATTACCTTTCTTATCAAATATTCTTAAATTATCATTACAAAGCCATATCTTTCTTCCCAATACTTTAATTCTTGGAGTTGTTTCTTTTGCTCCTACTAATTTATAATTTATGTTGTTTCTTTTTAGAATATCTAATCTTTTATCCCAATTCTTAGGTTTTTTCTTTAAATCTATTGTCCAAACATAAGCATGACCCCTAATCATATCTTTTCTTAAAAAAATACCATACTTAGTTGAATTTTTACTCTTTTTACTTGGTTCATACCACCCTCTTCCTTTTTGAATTATAAAACCAGATTCCTTTAATTGCCGAAGATAATAGTTTAATTGTTGCTTAGAAATAGATAATTTTTCCTGTATCTTATTTAGATTTGTGGATAACTTTAATTCATGAATAATAGGCAAGTAAAACTTTGATTTCTTAGTTGAATTTTTACACCTCATCTTATTTTTAAATATAAATACTATTTAAAGAGTTATTTTAACTTTAAAGTTACGATTTTCACTTTAAACCATACCCCCTACAAAATATTACTTATCCACTACATTTATAAACTGTCATTACTATATAATGTTACAGGGAGAGTGGAGGAAATGCCTTTGAAAGGTTAAAATCCTCCCAACTCTTCAATTATTACTTAATACGGGTTATTTCCCCACGACCACTATATTTAATAATCCCTAATTTCTCTAAAATCTTTATTGGATGATAATATTTCTCAAAATATTGTTTTCTTTCTTTCCATAAATCTTTCCATTCTTTATATCCTAATTTCTCTGCAAAATCATAACATTTATGTGTTTCTCCTAACTTCCATTGCTTTATCCAAAAGAATAGTGTATTGACCTTCTCTACCTTAATTTGATGTGTTTGTGTGGTAACTTCACCTGTCTCTTTGTTCTTTGTATGACTTTTAATTACAAAATCATTTTCAAAACCTCTAAAGAGTTCTATGTTA
>Ga0222702_1000522_pt1 | contig 10888 bp, 5 predicted proteins | sample AntAcemetage1504_FD_181152 | JGI IMG/M metagenome (GOLD analysis project Ga0222702, IMG submission 181152) | Saline water microbial communities from Ace Lake, Antarctica - #1504 | ecosystem: Environmental > Aquatic > Non-marine Saline and Alkaline > Saline | place: Antarctica: Ace Lake...
CGTTAGTCGTTAGTATTAAATGCAAGTTTTAGTTCTTGATTTTTAGTTTTTATAAACTCGAAATTATTAACCCATTACTCATTACTTATTATGGGTAAGCACAAGGTCTACCACTACACCTGACTTCTTCTTTCCTAACTACACGCTCTACGCTAAACGCTGTAAGCTATATTACATGCTAACGACTAATATGTCTTGTATTTTGTGTTTTCCTTACACTTATTACCCGCACCTATACGCTCAACGCTGTACGCTTCACGCTAGGTTTATTCACTAACGACTAATTTAATACTTTTTTTAAAAACTCTCCGGTAAATGAATTCTTATTGTCTGCTATTTCTTCAGGGGTTCCCTCGGCAATAATTCTTCCTCCATCTTCTCCCCCTCCCGGACCAAGATCAATAATATGGTCTGCTGATTTAATTACTTCTAAGTTATGTTCAATTACCATAACTGTATTCTTGGCTTCTACCAATCTATCCAAAACATTGAGTAATTTCTTTACATCATCAAAATGCAGACCGGTAGTAGGCTCATCTAAAAGATATATAGTTCTTCCTGTGCTTTTAGTACTTAATTCTTTAGCCAATTTCACTCTCTGCGCTTCACCCCCGGATAGAGTAGTGGCGGATTGTCCTAACCTTATATATCCCAATCCTACATCGTTTAAAGTTTTTAATTTTCTTTTTATTGTAGGGATTGCTCCAAAAAAATCAAGTGCTTCTTCAACAGTCATTTCTAATATCTGAGCTATATTTTTACTCTTATATTTTACATCTAAAGTTTCGCGGTTAAACCTTTGACCTTTACAAATTTCGCAGGGTATATGTACATCAGGTAAAAAATACATTTCAATCTTCTTTATCCCTCTACCCTGACAGGCTTCACATCTTCCACCTTTTATATTAAAGCTAAATCTACCTGCCTTATAACCTCTAATTTTAGCTTCTTTTGTCCTGGAAAGTATTTCTCTAATGGGAGTAAATACTCCGGTGTAGGTAGCAGGATTAGATCGAGAAGTTCTACCTATGGGTGATTGATCGATAATTATCACTTTATCAATATTTTCTATCCCCTCAATTTTATCATATCCACCAGGATGAACCCTGCTCCTATAAATTTTCCTGATTAAAGCTTTATATAAAGTTTCCTCAACTAAAGTACTTTTTCCGGAACCAGATACTCCGGTGATGCAAGTAAGTGTGCCTAAAGGAATGGATACATCGATATTTTTTAAATTGTACTGGCGAGCTCCATAAATCTTTAAATGTTTCCCATTACCTCTTCTTCTTTTAGAAGGGACATTGATTTTATTGACGTGGCTTAGATATCTTCCGGTAATAGACTTCTGATTTTTTTTAATATCTTTAATACTACCTTTGGCTACCAAATATCCACCGTGTATCCCTGCTCCAGGTCCAAGATCTACAATGTAATCTGCAATTCTCATTGTAGCCTCATCATGTTCAATTACTATCACCGTATTTCCTAAATCTCTTAACTTTATAAGAGTCTTCAAAAGTTTAAAATTATCTTTTTGGTGTAAGCCAATGCTCGGTTCGTCTAAAATGTAAAGTACTCCGGTTAAGCTCGAGCCAATCTGGGTAGCTAAACGAATTCTCTGATTTTCTCCACCAGCTAAAGTAGAAGAAGCACGAGATAAGGTTAAATAATCTAACCCCACATTACTTAAAAAGCTTAGTCTATTGTTTATTTCTTTCAATATCTGCCCAGCGATTACCATTTCCCTTTCGGTTAATCTTAAATTTTCAAAAAAATTATAATTCCATTTGATAGATTTCTCAGCAATATCCGCTATAGAAAAACCATCAATAGTAACATTTAAGCTTTCTGGACGAAGTCTTTTACCTTTGCAAGAGGGACATGGTCCGACATTCATAAACTTTTGTATCTCTTGCCGAATATATTCTGATTTAGTCTCTCGATATCTTCTTTTTAAATTATTAACTACCCCTTCAAAAGCATTTTCATGACTCCAATAAGTAGTTTGTTCATCATTCTGATATTTAAAGGGTATCTTTATTTCTCCTGAGCCATGTAATATAATCTCTTGAAATTTATCCTTTAACTTGATAAAAGGTGTATCGAGACTGAAACCATAAAAATCGGCTAAACCTTTTAATATGTGATACAGGTATTTCCCTTTTACTTCTCCCCAGGGAACTAAGGCACCCTGCAATATAGATTTAGTCTTATCCGGCACAATTAATTCAGGATCAAATTCCATTTTAAATCCTAAACCAGTACAATCAGGACAAGCTCCATAAGGACTATTAAAAGAGAAAATACGAGGAGCAATTTCCGGTAAATTAATTCCGCAGCTGGGACAAGAAAAGTGCTCGCTAAACATCTTTTCTTTACCACCTTTTACATCAATTACTACTATTCCTTCACTTAAACTTAAAGCAGTCTCAATAGAACCAGCCAAACGAGTCTTTATTTCAGGCTTTACTATCAATCTGTCTACTACAACTTCTATATTATGATTTTTATACCTATCAATTTTTATATCCTCTTCTACTTCAAAAGTATTTCCATCAATTCTCACTCTAACAAATCCTTTTTTTTGAATACTTTCTAATATTTGTTTATGTTCACCTTTTTTAAAGCGAATTATCGGAGCTAAAACTTGTATTTTTGTTCCCGAAGATAAATTTAAAATTTGATCAACCATCTGCTCAACCGTCTGTTTGCTAACCTGTCTACCGCACTGCGGGCAATGAGGTATTCCAATCCGGGCAAAAAGCAACCTTAAATAATCATAAATTTCCGTTACAGTACCGACTGTAGAGCGAGGGTTCTTACTTGCTTTTCTTTGATCAATGGAAATTGCTGGTGATAATCCTTCAATGTAATCAACATCAGGTTTTTTCATTCTCTCCATAAATTGACGGGCATAGGAAGACAGAGATTCGATATACCTTCTCTGACCTTCTGCATAAATCGTATCAAAAGCTAAAGAAGATTTTCCAGAACCGCTTAACCCGGTAATTACAACTAACTTGTTTCTGGGTATCTCCAAATTAATATTCTTTAAGTTATGTTCTCGCGCACCCTTGATTATTATCTTAGTCTGAACCACTTATTTTTCCCCCGAATAAAGTTTTCTCTTTTTTTAATCTTCTTATCTCATCTCTCAATAGAGTCGCTCTTTCAAAATCTAAATTTTTTGCTGCTTGCCTCATCTCTTTCTCTAAAGATTTTATCAATAACCATAAATTGCTCTTACTTAAGTATTTTTCATGTTCTTCATTAACGGTAGAAAAATCTTCGAAATTACTTACGTTATTGACAATAGAAAATTCTTCTACCGGTTTAGTTATGGTTTTGGGAGTTATATGGTGTTTGCAATTATATTCTAATTGTATTTTCCTTCTTCGATTAGTTTCTCTTACTGCCCTCCTTATCGACCCGGTAATATTTTCGCAATATAAAATGACTGTGCCATTTATGTTTCTTGCTGCTCTCCCCATAGTCTGAATTAAAGAAGTTTCTGACCTTAAAAAACCTTCTTTATCTGCATCTAAAATGGCCACTAAAGATACTTCCGGGAGGTCTAATCCTTCTCTTAAAAGATTAACTCCTACTAACACATTAAATTTACCTAATCTTAAATCCTTTAAAATATTAATCCTTTCCAAAGTCTTAATCTCTGAGTGAAGATATTTTGCTTTTATATTAATTTCTTCCAAATACTCAGCTACATCTTCGGCCATTCTTTTAGTAAGGGTAGTCACTAATATTCTCTCTTTTTTCTCCGTCCTTTTTTTAATTTCTTCTATTAGACTATCAATCTGGTTTTTGGCTGGTTTTAAATTTATTTTCGGGTCAATTAATCCGGTGGGTCTGATAATCTGTTCAACAATTTGCTTACTTTTTTCTAATTCGTATTTAGCTGGAGTTGCTGAAACAAAGATGACTTTCTCCATATAATTTTCTATTTCTTTAAAATACAATGGTCTATTATCGTAGGCAGAAGGCAAACGAAAACCGTATCCTACCAAACTGTTCTTTCGAGACTTATCACCTGCAAACATACCCCTTAATTGAGGAATAGTAACGTGTGATTCGTCAATAAACATCATAAAATCAGAAGGAAAATAATCTAACAAAGTTGCCGGTGGTTCTCCTGTTTTTCTTCCGCTAATATGACGAGAATAGTTCTCAATTCCACTGCAATATCCCACTTCTTTTAACATTTCTAAATCATACCTAGTTCTTTGTTCTAATCTTTGAGCTTCTAAGAGCTTTCCCTCTTTTTTAAAATAGTTTAATCTTTCGTTTAATTCTTCTTCAATGGACAAAATTGCTCTTTCTAATTTATCCTTAGGGGTAACAAAGTGTTTTGCAGGATAAACTACCAATTTATCCCTTCTCTTTATAACTTTTCCAGTTAGAGGGTCTACCTCGGAAATTGCTTCTATCTCCTCACCCCATAACTCTATACGAAAAGCATATTCTAAGTAGGAAGGGAATATTTCAATTACATCTCCTCTAACCCTAAAACATCCACGGTGAAAATCAATATCATTTCTCTCATAGTGTATATTTATAAGCCTTTCTAAAATATTATCTCTTTTAATAATATCCTTTTTACTAATTTTTAACACTAGATCTTGATAATCTTTGGGTGACCCCAACCCGTATATAGCAGATACGCTGGCAACAATGATAACATCTTTTCTTTCCAGGAGAGAGCTGGTAGCGGAAAGCCTCAATCGGTCAATCTCTTCATTTATAGAAGAATCCTTTTCAATGTAAGTATCTGTACGGGCAATATATGCCTCCGGTTGATAATAATCATAATAGCTTACAAAATATTCTACTGCATTATCAGGAAAAAATCTTCTAAACTCACTACACAATTGAGCAGCCAGGGTTTTATTGTGTGAAACAACTAGAGTGGGCAATTGAACTTTTTGAATTACATTTGCCATAGTAAAAGTTTTCCCTGAACCAGTTACTCCCAGTAAAGTTTGATATTTATAACCTTTCCGTATACCTTCTATCAATTTTTTTATAGCATGGGGTTGGTCGCCCTGAGGAGGATAATCGGATACCAATCTAAATTTTTGAACCATTTACAGCACCTTTTAAAAAATTACAACTATAACTAAAATTAAAAACTCACTTTTTTCTCTAAACAATTATAACACTTAATATATCGTATATAGTATATAGTATATGGTATAGTTATTAAATTAACCAATTTACCCATTTACCAATTGCCCAATTAAAGATATAAGTTACAGGTTGCAAGTTACAAGGAATTCGATTCATCGAACCCGCCAAATGAAATTAGCCAGATAACTCGGGTCGGATAAATCCGACCTCTACAACAGATTTGTGGAAATAACATAAAATACAATAAACTGTAAAAAATAGACCATTAATCGAAAACTTACACCCAGTATTAACGACTAAATCAATTGGTGAATCGGTAAATTGGAGAATTGGTGAATTGGTAGTTTTGAGTTTTTAATTATGGTTTTTAGTTTTTCGCTTTGCGCTTTTATTTTAATAATCTATTCTATTCGCTAAATGCTGTACGCTAGGCCATTCACTAACGACAAATTTGGTTGATTAATCATTCTAATCTACAAATAAATCTACAATTTTTGAATTGTTAACATCTACCAGGCCTTTATTAGTTATTTTAAGGTGGGGGGCCACTTCCAAAGATAGGAAAGCGATACTCATAAAAGGATTGTCTACCGTAACTCCTAGATTTTTGGCAGTTTTATAGATGGAATCTAAATTTTCCTTTACCTCTAACAAAGATCTGTCTGACATCAAGCCAGCAATAGGTAAAGGTAAGGAATCTACTATTTTTTCATCCACAGATATTGCCAATCCACCTCCCATCTTAGCGATAGCTGCTCCGACATTCAACATATCTTTATCATTAGTACCTACGATTATAATATTATGGGAATCATGGGCTACAGATGAGCCTAAAGCACCTTTTTTTAAACCAATCCCCTTAACTAAACCTACGCTTACTTTTTCTGAAGCATGATGTCTTTCTATTACAGCAATTTTTAAAATGTCACGCTCAGTATCGGAAACTACAAAGCCATTTTCGATTTTAGGAACCTCTATATTTTCTTCGGTAATAATTTGACCTGGAGTAATTTTTATCACTCTACATTTATTACCTTTTACTGGAATCTTAAAGTCTTCGGGATAAAGCCACTTAATATTAATTGATCCTCTAATAGATACCTCCAATGGTTTGGGACTTAGCTCTAACAACTCTCCGCTTTCAGCCACTAATTTACCATTATTAAAAACTTTAAGGATATTAAAATCTCGAAGATTATCAAAAACAACCAAATCAGCTATATAGCCGGGAGCAATTGCACCCAAGTTTCTTAATCTAAAATATTCCGCAGTATTTAAGGTCGCCATCCTAATAGCAGTAACCGGGTCTATCCCTTTTTTTATAGCAGTTTTTATAATATAATTAATATGCCCTTCTTCAATTAAATCTTTGGGGTGACGATCATCACAACAAAAGAAACATCTCCGGGAATTATCAGGATTTATAAGCGGTAAAAGATCGATTAAATTTCGGGTAACTGACCCTTCCCTCAACATAATATACATACCTAATCTCAATTTTTCTTTAGCCTCTTCTACTGTAGTACATTCATGGTCAGATCTTATTTGAGCAGAAATATAGGCACAAAGATCTTTACCGGATAAATTAGGAGCATGCCCGTCAATACATTTTTTTGAAGATACTACTATTTTATCCAAAACCTCAGGAGTTTGCTTTAAAACTCCTGGAAAATTCATCATCTCTCCCAACCCTAAAACCCATTTTTCGTCTAAAAGAGGAAATAAATCATTTACGCTAAGGTTTGCTCCGGAAGTTCCTAAAGGTGAAGCAGGAACACAAGAGGGAAGCATCATAAAAATATTTAAGGGGTTAAATTTGCTGGATTCCAACATATATCTGATTCCTTCTAAACCCAATACATTGGCAATTTCGTGAGGATCAATAATCACCGAAGTTGTCCCCATTGGTACTACAGTCCTGGCAAATTCTGAAATTTTTACCATAGAACTTTCTAAGTGAATATGGCCATCCATAAATCCGGGAGATAGATAACAATCAGAAATATCTATTTCCTTATCAGCGTCATATCCTTCCCCTAATCCCACAATCGTATTCTTATAAATTGCAACATCGGAAGTATATATTTCTCCGGAAAAAACATTTATTATCTTCCCATTTTTTAATAACAGATCTGCTTTTTCCTCTCCTCGAGCAACTTTAATAATTTTAGCAAGACTCATAATTACCACCCCTTTTTTTAGCGTATAGCAATCTCGTATCTCGTATCTCGTATCTAGTATCTAGTATCTCGCCAGAAAAACAAGATATATTAATTAAGTTTTTTAATTAAGTTTGTAATCATACGCGATTCGTGATTAATTTTTTCTAATATAATTTTTTTATTATCCTCATTTATATATTTCAACTCTTTAGCTATTTCAATCTGAGTTTCTAATTCAGCACAGGAGCCTAAAGCAATGTACAAAAATTGTTTATACTCTTTATTGTGAAATCTATTAAAACCTTCAGCAACATTTGAGGGAATAGATAGACTTGCTCTTTGCATTTGATTTGTTAAACTGTAAAGTTCTAATTTAGGGAATTTCTTTACTATTAGATATATATCTTTAACTATTTCAATGCCTTTCTTCCATATATCTAAATCTCTAAAATTTTTAATTTTCTTGCCCATCTGTTTCCTTTACGAGATACGATTCACGAGATACGAGATACGAATTTATTCTCTACGCTCTACGCTGTACGCTAGTTCTGCGATACTAGACTCTGCCAGATTTTTTCTACTTGTTCTCTTGTTTTGCTCAACGAATTACTATTATCTATCACGTAGTCAGCCATTTTAGCTTTTTCTTTCATAGGTATTTGGGATCTTACTCTCTGTAAGGCTTCGTCTCTGGAAAAATTATTTCTTTTAATTAATCTCTTTATTTGTTCATCTTTATCTATATATACTACTATTATTTTATCCATTAATCTATCTATCTTAGCTTCATAGATTAAGGCAGCATCTATAATTAATACTTTTTCTTGGTTATTTGTTGCTGAATCTATCTCTTTTTTAATCATTTTTGTTATTTCAGGATGAGTAACTTCATTTAATTTTTTCAAGAAAGTTTGATTTGTAAAAACTATTTTACCCAATTTTTCTCTATTAATGGTCAGGTCGTTTTGTAAAATATCTTTTCCAAATATTTTAACAATTTTCTTCCATGCAGGTTTATTTGGGAAAATCACACTATGACCAAGTTTATCAGCATCAATAATTTTAGCCCCTAAATCTCTAAACATTGACGCTACTGTGCTCTTTCCACCTACAATTCCACCTGTAAGACCAACAATCAATGTCATGATTCCTCCCTTATTCGGTTAGCTAGTTAGTTGGTTAACTGGTTAACTGGTTTAGCATTAATTCATTAACTAACTAACCAGGTAACTAAGTAACCAGCTAACTAACTTCTGCCCAATTAATACCCGTCTTCAAATTTACTTTTATAGGGACAGAAAGTTTTAAGCTATGTTCCATAATGTCCTTTACAATATCTTTGGCTTTTTCCAACTCTGGCTGGTAAATCTCAAATATCAATTCATCATGTATTTGAAGTAGTAATCTACTTGTAAAATGCTCTCTTTTAAAAGCTTCGTTTATTTTAATCATAGCTAATTTTATTAAATCAGCTGCACTTCCTTGAATTGGGGCATTAATAGCAATTCTTTCATTAAATTCACGGATATTTTTATCTTTACTGTTTATACCTTCTAAATATCTTCTTCGATTTAATAAAGTTATTACATAGTCTTTCTTTCGGGCTTCCTCTTTTTCTCTCTCAATATATTTTTTTACACCTTGATATCTATAAAAATAATTATTAATATATTTTTCGGCTTCTTCTCTTCCTATCCCTAAATTGCGTGCTAACCCATAACTACTCATTCCATAAATAATACCAAAATTAATTACTTTAGCCATCCTTCTCATCTGCTTGCTAATTATATTTTGATCAACGCCGAATATTTCCGAGGCAGTATGGGCATGAATATCTTCATCATTTTTAAAAGCATTAAGCAAACTTTCATCCTGAGAGAGATGGGCTAAAATACGCAACTCTATTTGAGAATAATCTGCGGATAGCAGCACAAATCCTTCCTCTGTAATAAAAGCCTTTCTAATTTCTCTTCCCATTTCGGTTCTAACGGGAATATTTTGAAGATTGGGTTCACTGCTGCTTAACCTTCCGGTAGAAGTAACAGTTTGATGAAAAGAGGTATGTATCCTCCTGGTTTTGCTATTTACCAATAAGGGTAATTTGTCAATATAGGTATTTTTTAGTTTATCTAATTCTCTATATTCCAGAATAAAGGATACAACCTTGTGCTGGGGAGCTAAAATATTAAGTACCTCCGCATTGGTGGAATAACCGGTTTTCGTTTTTTTTATTACTGGCAGTTTTAATCTTTCAAAAAGTACAACACTCAACTGTTTAGGAGAATTAAGGTTAAATTCTGTTCCAGATAAATTATAAATAGTTTTTTTCAACTCTCCAAGACGGAAATTAACTTGTTGTGCTACTTTTTTTAAAAAATCAATATTAACTTTAATACCATTAATTTCCATTTCTCCTAATACTTTTACTAAAGGTATCTCTATCTTTTTAAATAAAGAAATTAATTTTTTTTCTTTCATTTTTTCTTCTAGAATATCTTTTAATTTTAATATATTTTGAGCATTTTCACAAGCATCTTCTATGCTTGTGCTCATGATAGCCGCTTTTTTAATTTCTTTATCTTCGTTTTTAAAATATTTTAAGTATTCCCAAAATAAATTTCTTAAATTATAATTCTCGCTTGAAGGATTTAACAAATAGGCAGCAATCATAATATCAAAATTATTTCCTTCTAATTCGATTTTATGCCTATGAAGTAACAGAAAATTAAACTTTAGGTGATGGCTAATCTTGCTAATCCCTTTATTTTCAAAACATGGACGCAACTTACTTAAAACTAATTCGAGAGGAAGACATTTGGAATTTTCTAGTAAGTTTAAAGAAAATAACGGAACATAATAATTTTCATTATCTTTGAAACTGAGTGCAATTCCTAAAATATTTGCTAAAATAGTATTACCTGAAGAGGTTACTAAATAGAAAGAAAAATATTTCCTTTCAATAATTTTATTAGTTAATCCCTCTAGTTTTTCTTCGGTATCAATCAAAGTAAATTTTAACTTGGTTTTTTCATGATTAATTTTAGGAGCAATCTTTTTTAATAGATTTTTAAATTCTAATTTTTTAAATATTTTCCATAATTCTTCGTAATTTGGCAATTTAACTTTAAAAGAATCAAAATCATATTCCATAGGAACTTCCCTCACGATTGTAGCTAGCTTTTTACTCATGTTAATCTGATCTTCATATTTTTTTATCTGTTCTCTCAAAGATTTTTTAGAAATTTTATCAGGATTATTTAAAATATTTTCCAAGCTACCAAATTCTTTAATTAAAGCCAGGGCGGTCTTTTCTCCTATGCCCGGAACGCCAGGAATATTATCAGAAGCATCCCCTTTTAAAGCTAAAATATCTACTATTTTATCTGGACCTACTCCGTATTTTTTCCTTATATTTTCTTCATCATAGATTTTAACTTCAGTTACTCCTTTGATGGTGGTCATTATCTTAGTGTGAGAGGAGATAAGTTGAAAAGCATCTTTATCTCCTGTAACGATAATTGTATCGCAATTTCTTTTTTCTGCTTCTTTCGCTAGAGTACCGATAACATCATCTGCCTCAT
>Ga0222702_1000524_pt1 | contig 10820 bp, 9 predicted proteins | sample AntAcemetage1504_FD_181152 | JGI IMG/M metagenome (GOLD analysis project Ga0222702, IMG submission 181152) | Saline water microbial communities from Ace Lake, Antarctica - #1504 | ecosystem: Environmental > Aquatic > Non-marine Saline and Alkaline > Saline | place: Antarctica: Ace Lake...
TAGATATATGAGTTGGAATTATTTTTTTGTCTTAAAAGATTATCTCAAAAAAAAAAGATTATTTACAGTAATCTCTCATACTGTAGCTATAATTGGTATTGAGTGGTTAATTTTAGAATTTTCATCATTTTGTATTCCAGGGATCCCAAATACATTCATTCCCTTATATGGCTTTTTCATACTGCCGGTTTCTTTTTTTGTAGCATTTTCAATTTCACTTTACATAAATCGACCAATTTCACAAGTAAGTGAAAAATTAAAAGATCGCGATATTGAAATTAGTATTGTGATTGGAGATTTTTTTGATCAAAAAGGAGATTATATTATCGGGACGAATACAACTTTTGAGACAGACATGCAAGAAGGTATAATCTCAAAAAATAGTATTCAGGGTCAATTTACATTAAAATATTTCAAGGATAATATCAACGATTTAGATAAAAAAATAGACGAAAAGCTAAAATCTGTTGAATTTACTACTATTGCTAATGGGAAAAGAAAAAATAAGAAGTATCCAATGGGTGAAACCATTCTCATAAAAAATGATACGGTTGTTGCATACTTTGTTGCTTAGCAGATATGAATTCAGATGGAGTGGCATCCTCATCATATAGTAATATTGTGACCTCGCTTTCAAAATTGTGGACTCATATTTCATCTCATGGAAGTACTGGGTCATTAATTATTCCAATATTAGGTACTGGTTTTTCAAGAATTGAAACTGCGAAAGAACAAATAATACAAGAAATTATAAAAACCTTCATAAAAGCTTGCTCTACAAAAAGGTTCACTCACAAATTAACTATTGTAATCTACAGTAGAGATTACAGAAATGCAAATTTAGATCTAGACTCTTTAGGTGAATTCTTAAAGTGCCAGTGTAAATATGCCGAATTTAAATAAATCTTGAGAGACTCATTCCAATAAGTATTTCTCTTTTCCAGTACACGAAGGACCCACTTATCCATGCACTAAATCTTAATGATCTCCACATCTGGAAAATATTGCCTGATACTCTCTGCCCATTGCAGATACCGATCATCATCCATCTGAACATCAAAAAGCACCACTACCATATTATCAAATTTTTCCTGATATCGGTGACACTTCCCATAAATTGTTTCAAGATCTTTGGCCGATGTTGGTCCCTTGATCTCAATTGCTATGGAATCAACAACTATGTCCGGCCGGGATGATCCAAGCTGAACCTCCATGTTTACCGGATTGTCTGGAAAGTGAGCTTTCAGCCATCCGTTCAGCTCAATCTGGTAGGGTTGCTCATAGTCGTAATTTCGTGAAGGAGAAATTTTTTTTATGACTTCCAATAGTCTGAGAAATAATATTTGCCCTGGGTCGTTATCTCTGATATCTTCATCAAAAAGTAGCTCGTCATCAGGAGCTGGCTCCTCATATTTGTTTATGATTTCAACCATCCGGGTGGTGTGGATCTCCTGTCGTTCGTTTGCCAGCTTTTTCTCTTCAGCCTCAATATCCTTGGTTTTTATCTGGTGGCTTTTTGCATATGCTTTGATTTGTTCAATATCCAGATGGCTTTGTGCGTGTTCTATCCAGTGCTGTTTTGTAAGGCGGACTTTGTTGTAATTGCCGGTCTTGAAATTATATTCTGCGTCCTTTGGCTGACCAACTTTGTAATAACGGCAAAGGTTTCTAAGAAGTCTGGTTTCGAATCTTTCAAGAATGGATGCTTTCAGATATTTCTCATCATCTTTTTTTGTCGTTTATCTGAAAAATTAGCTCCAGCTGTTTTCACTCCTTTTCCGATTTTCTTAAAAAAACTCATGACATCCCGCCCGATCGTCTCCAGTGTAGGAGAATATGGGCTATGATGTCTTTACATTTTGGGAGTCAAAACAATCCTTTTACTATCACACCGCACGGCATACCTTTGGGTTTACTCTAACCGATCATTTATTATCCTTTTTTGAAAGAGGCGATAATAGCATGGAATAAAAAGCAGCGAAGCTCCGCAATGATTCCGGGTGGTGGAGGTTGTCAATGTTTGAAAGATCTCCCTCACCCCCTCCCTCAAAACATCAACCAAAACTGACACCCCCCGGCATACTACTATAACAGATCAGATGAAAGAACATCTTCCCATGAAGGTTCAGACTGCCGGGGCGTTCCTCATTTCTGGGGTGCTCATCTGGATTGTGGCAATGATCACGGCTGAATCACTCTATCCGGGGTATTCTGTCAAAACGAATTACATTAGTGATCTGGGTGTCGGCCCCTGGCCTTCTGATATTTTATTCAACGGTTCAACGATAGTATTCGGTCTGTGCGTCTGTGCCGCTGCATTCATTCTCATCCAGAAGCATTCGAACAAGCCTTTTTTGTATGGTATGGGCATCGCCGGAATCGGGGCTTTTTTTGTGGGCGTGTTCCCGGAAACGACCGGATTCCCGCATGTTCTCGCCGCAGGAATAACCTTCCTCGTTGGCTCTCTCGCTGCCATTGAAGCAGGAAGATGGTTCAAAAGTCCCTATCGCTACCTTTCCATCCTGATGGGCATCATTGGCATCACATCACTGTTTATTCTGATAACCGATACCTACGGAGCCGTAGGACCCGGTGGCATTGAACGGCTGATAGCGTATCCCCTTGCCTTATGGATTCTATCCTATGGGGGGTATCTGATGAACGAACCCGATGAACCACTACCATAACTGCCAGAGCAGAATACCCGAAATGCCCTATAGTAAATGTTACAAAAACGTCAGATCAATTCCCGGAAAACCGGATTGGGGCCTGAAACACTCCGATCCTCCCGATAGATTACGATGTATATTTAACCTCGTGCTTAAAAGTAAAACAATGAGGAATTGGATGAAAGTATCACATTATATTATTGCCGCTCTGCTGGTCATGGGTATGTTGATCAGCGGATGCACACAGGCGCCTTCCGAAGCCGTTTCCGGCGGCGACGTGACTATTGGAGCGCTCGTTCCGCTCACGGGGGACGGGGCCTCATGTGGCGCCGAAGTTCAGGCTGCCCTTGAGCTGAGCGTTCAGGAAATAAACGACCGCCAGGTGGCAATCGGGTCCGAAAGACGGATCAAACTCCTCATTGAGGATTCCGGGACCGATCCCGCACTCGCTCTTGAAAAAATCACGGGTATGGCTGCAAAGGGCGTAAAAATCGTCATTGGGCCGTGTACCAGTGCAGAAGTATCGGCAGTGAAGGAGTTTGCCGACCAGAATGGCATGCTGATTCTCGGGTACGCAAGCACTGCCCCGTCGCTGGCGGTGGCAGGTGACAATATCTTCCGCTTCGTAACGGACGATACCCGGCAGGGCGAGGCCATGGCAGCATTGCTCGCAGACGACGGCATTCAGGTAATTGTTCCGCTGGTCAGAGACGATGTCTGGGGGAATGAACTGCTTAAGGCCACGAAGACCGCATTCGAGGGTACGGGAGGCATGGTGACTGACGGGGTGTTCTACGAACCGGATACGACCGATTTCGCACCCGATCTTCTGACTGTTACCGATCGCGTGAGTGCAGCACTGAAACAGTATGGTCCGGAGAAGGTTGCCGTGTACCTCATCGGGTTTGATGAGGCCGGTTCAGTTCTTGCTCTGGCTGCCGCTGACGATTCCATCATTGCCACGGTGAACTGGTATGGCAGTGATGGCACGGCACGGGACTGCAATCTTGTCACCGATATCCCGGCAGCGTCTTTTGCAGCTTCGACTCACTTTGTCTGCCCGATCTACGGTGAAGCAGAAGAGACTGAAGAGTATAACAACGTCATTTCGCAGGTAGAGGCGAAGATCGACGCCCTGCCGGATGCCTATGCAGTGGCTGCCTATGACACTCTGAAGATCGCAGCACAAGCTGCCTTTGAGGTAGGGGATGACACTCCGGCTTCGCTGAAAGAGGCGGTGGTCTCGACAGCCGACTCATATTTCGGCGCTACTGGCTGGACCAAACTCAACGACGCTGGTGATCGGTTGTACGCGGACTATGACTTCTGGGCAATACAGGAGCAGAATGGCACGTACGAATGGGTCACGGTGCTTCGTTACCAGATTGATGCCGGCATCGGTGGTCATCTGGTCAGATAATAACCAACTCTCTTTTTTCCCGGTTCGTTCCTGACACCGTCATTACGGTACGGTTGCTGTTCTCTTCGATCCCTGCACAGCACCGAGTGCTTTTCGTTCTTCTTCACTCACATCACCACCTCCAGCAGCACCCCGGCAACAGCTCCCACAACCGCTCCCAGCACCCCGGCAACGCCGGTCATTCATCTTTTCCCATTTTTTCTGGCTCAACTACTAAATTATCACATTTTAGTAGATTTTAGTAGTTGGGAATTTGGAAGTTCTCTTCCCGGAAACGGGCAAAACACACTTTCATTCTTCTATTAAGGACTCTTCTCATTAACAATGAACATGAACGTGTTGCCACGTTTTTCTTTGTTCAGGTATCCAAGATCGGTCAGGTGGAGCAGATCCGTACGTGCTGTCTGATAAACGACGTCAAAGGTTTCCTTGATTTCACGTATGGTGAAGTACTCGTCGCTGTGCTCCGTCAGATAACTGAGCACTTTTGCCTGACGGGGGCTGATCTCTTTGATAGTTTTGATGAGCAGTGTGGTGTTGAGCTGTTCTGTCTGTTTTTCCTCCAGATAGATGAACAAATCCTGCAGGGCTTTATTGAGACAGGTGATATTATACAAAATAAAGTAGGTCAGGTCCATATCGTCATATTCGGTGTAAAGATACGCAAGAGCATAATTTTTCTTTGACCGGAGGATCATCTTTGAAATAGCCATGTACTCAAAGAGCCAGTACCCCTGTGAGAGCATGTACCAGTAGAAGATACTCCGGGCGGTCCGCCCATTGCCGTCCTCAAACGGGTGAATGTAGCCAATAAGAAAGTGAAGGATGATGCCCCGGATTATCGGATGAATATAGCCGGTTTCTTCTTCATCTGTCACGGAGTGAAGAGGGTCGGGTTCGTTGAAATGGTTTGCAAACTCGCAAAGGCTCGCAATCATCCCCGGAACTTCAGCAGCTTTTGGCGGGGTGTGATAGATCTCCCCATGAACCGGGTCTGCCACAACAATGTCGTCAGAGGTTCGAAATTGCCCTACGAGTTCTGGTTCAAGGGTCTCTTTTGTGACATGCTGATGGATCTCACAGATGAGTTCCGGTGTCAGGGGCCGGTCGGTGTTTTTGGCAATGAACTGCATGGTCTCGTAGTTGTTGAGAACCATCTGTTCACCGGGTGTGCGGGGTTTTTTGTGTTTGCGCAGCATCTCCTTTGCGACTTTTTGGGTGGTTACCGCCCCTTCCAGAATACTTGAAGCAATGGCTTCATCCATCAGGGAATTGATGATGTAGGATTTGTCGAGCTGAATTGCTTTGTTGCGTATGCGGATGGTTCCTGAGAGATAGCGGTCAAAGGTATGCAGGCTTCGGGTGATCTGTGGAAGAGTTGTATATTGAAGTAAGAAATTCTGAAAAAGAATTAATTCGTATCTGAGCATTCTAAACGTTTTCATAACCGCCCAGACCTGTTTCCGCTCATATTCGTCTTTTATACGGTATTTAAGCTCAGACCAATAGTAATACTTCTGATTGAATTCAAAAGCTTTCTTCTGAAGTTCCGGGTCAACTAACCAAGAAGAAATCCTTCTTGGAGTAGCAATTTTCAGAAGATCCGGTGTTTTTTCAGGAAGTTTTTTCATATGGTCCGACTCAAATACTAAATTAGTAGTTTTTAGTATTTATTAGTAGTTGGCACGGATTTTCGGAGGAATGAAGAAAGTCAGGTTGGTAAATACTAAATTGTCACATTTTAGTATTTCGTTAGTAATTGGGAATGTACCTGACACTCACACCCGGAAAGCATAATCCTGGCGGAGGAAAATCAGGTTTTCTCGCGTAAAAAGGAGCTGGGAAACCGCCGGCCAACTCTGAAAAAATCATGATTCCCCCGCTGTCCTCCTCAGAAAGAAACAGTTATAACTAATTTCATTCTATTATCAATTAGTCCAAACAGGTTCATTACATAATGGAATATTCTGATGACCACATCTCTCTTCTCTACGTCGATGACGAAGACATCCTGCTGAGTGCAACCAAACAATATTTAGAACAGACCGGGGATTTTAGCGTCGATACTGCCCCATCTGCCAAAGAGGCACTCAGCATGATTCAGGAACAGGAATACGACGCAATCGTATCTGATTATCAGATGCCTGAGATGGACGGCCTTGAACTCCTGAGAACACTTCGTGCTGACGGAAACAAAATCCCGTTTATCATCTTCACCGGCAGGGGCCGGGAAGAAGTAGCCGTTGCGGCGCTCAATGCCGGTGCTGACTTTTATCTCATGAAAGGCGGAAAGCCTAAGGTCCAGTTTGGCGAACTTCAGAACTTTATCCGAAAGGCGGTTGAGAAGAACCGGACAGAGACCCTCTATAAAACCGTCTTTGAGACTACCGGTTCTGCTATGATGATTTTTGAGGATGATACCACCATATCGCGCGTCAATAGTGAGATGGAGAAGCTATGGGGTTATTCCAGAAAAGAACTGGAAGGGAAAGTGAAGTGGCCTGAGCTGGTTTCCAAAGAAGATCTCGAGAAGATGCTGGGATATCACCGGCTCAGACGAACCGATCCCGACCTGGCGCCAAAAAACTACGAGTTCAGAGTGATCACTAAAAACGGTGATATGCGAACGGTCTACCTTACGATTTCCATGATTCCGGGTACCAAAAAAAGTGTTGTCTCTCTTACTGACATTACCCGGTATAAGGAAGAAGAAAACCGACTGAAGCTGACACAGTTTTCAATAGACCATGCTTCAGAAGGTATCTTCTGGGCAAACCCTGATGGCAGATTCTTTTCGGTCAACAAGAGCGCTATGACTATTTATGGCTTTTCGGAGGAGGAATATTATACCATGTCCATCCCCGACCTTGACCCTTCGTTTCCCAGAGAGCGTTTCCAGGAGTTCTGGAATGCTGCAAAAGAGAAAGGGTCTGTTACCTTTGAGACAATCGTTCCAAAAAAATCAGGTGGAGATGTCATTGTCGAAATTAACGTAGTATTCCTGACTTTTGAGGGCCAGGAATTTGAGTGTGGTTTTGTACGGGATATTACCAAACGCAAACAGGCAGAGAATGCTCTCAAGACTCTTAACAAAAAACTGAACCTCCTTTCATCCATCACCCGTCACGATATTATTAATCAGGTGGGAGTGGCACAGATGTATGTTGATATCATTGAAATGGATGGTGATGTTCCCCCGGATTCAAAGGTAGCAAAGGATCTGAAAACCATTGACGGGGTTCTCCAAACGATAGAACGACAGATTGTCTTTACCCGCGATTATCAGGATCTTGGCATACAGTCACCGGAATGGTGCAGGGTGGGAACGATTGTTGAGAATCTTGCCTCTCATGAATTTGAAGATCTGACGATCCACAATGAGGTTGCGACCTTTGAAATCTTTGTCGACCCGCTCTCTGAGAAAGCCTTTTTCAATTTGTTTGATAACGCTGTCCGGCACGGTGAACATGTTACTGAGATTTGTGTTTCATTCCATGAAACAGAAGAGCAGGGCGTTTTGGTCATTGAAGACAATGGGATTGGTATTGCAGGCGATATGAAAGAGAAGATTTTTCAGCGTGGCGTCGGCAAAAACAGCGGCTTCGGACTCTTCTTAGTCAGAGAGATCTTTGATATTACCGGCATTACTATCACCGAGACCGGCACAGAAGGGAAGGGTGCACGGTTTGAGATTGCTGTGCCAAAGAACCAGTACCGGTTTGAAAACTAAGCTCTACGATTTTTCACCCATACCCAAGTCTGAATCGAATAGTTCAGGCACTTTTTTTGAGAACTGTGATCAGCATTTTCAGAGGGAACGGGAGATCACTCCCCAAAAAACCCGACTATGGTTTCCTATACCACTGTGGCCCGCCGTTCTTCCATTGTTTGGCCTGGGCCTTCTTCCTCATTTCCTCATGACATATCAGGGCGTCATTGCACATCAGAATCAGAATGTGTGGGGAGTCATAGAGCGTAATCAGATGCGTGTGTCCGGGGTTCTCCCTGATTTCCCGGCTTACCAGCCCTGCTTTTTCCAGTTCATGCAGCCGGTCATTGTAGGTGGTAAACGAAACCCTTTCAATCTCATTCATCCCGATCATTTTCTCTACCGGTATTCCCGTAATCTGAGACGCTTTTTTATTGGAACGGAAAATCACACGATCGGTATCCATCGAAAAATAGGCAGAGGGTGCCTCATCATAGAGCGCACGGAACTGCTCTTCGCTTTTTCTGAGTGCCTGTTTTGATTCATTCAGCCACTAGCGTTCCCGTTCATCACGCCGGTGGATGTAAAAGAAGGAGAGAACGAGCACCAGCACCAGCAGGGTACCGGTGATCGGCGGCAGGCAGGCAAAAATGATGTGACTGGTCCATTGGTCTGCATCGACATCCATGCCGAACACTGCGATCGGCTGTTCTGTATCCGAATCGATCACGGGCACAATGCCGCTGATCCAGGTGCCCCAGCGGTCAGCTTCAGGACCTTCGGTCTGTTCCACGCCGGTCGTATAGACACTGGCGAGGAGGGCTGTTACTTCAGGATAGGACTGGCCGGGAGGGGAGCAATCGGGTGATTCGGTGGGTTCTGAGTCAACAAAGAAGAAAAAGGTGCCATCGGGTTTTTGCCCGATGAGATAGGTGGAACTGATCTCCGGATCAGCCTGGCGAAGGGCGGCCATCTGCTCTTTGAGTGCCAGATATTCCGGTGAGCACAGGTCTGCTGAAGAACCGGCGAGCGTTGCGACCTGTGAGGAATTGACACCGACAGCGGCAAGCCGTGTCCTGATGAGCAGTTCGTCCCGCATGTCCTGGTCGTGCTGTCCGGCAGTCCACAGAGTCAGGGCTGAACCGGTTATCAGAATAATGATAATACATGCTGTTATCCAATGTTTTGTACTGAATTTCATACTCTTACTCCTGCTCTTCACTCATTTTTTTCCTGCTGGTACCGGATATTTTGGGAGGTTCAGGTAGCCAGAACTTCGTTCCCAACCCGTCTCTCAATATGTTACTTTTGAATACTGTGCTATCTATAGATTGTGGAATTATTTTTTTAAGTGATTCTTTATCGTTTTGTATACGGTGAATCAAAGTTACGTAAGGTACCAGACACTCCCGCGAGCTCTCTTTTGTGAATGATATCTGGCAACATATGATACACAAATGGGATTGTGCCTTGCCGGTGATGCACAAACTGCACCAACCAAATCATCCCTTCATCCCCCCGTACACCGCCGCCACATACCTCACCGTCTTCACAAAATCTTCACCCCGTAAATCATCCCCCTCCCGAATCAACCCAAGCTCATACACCGTTCGTCCACTTCAGCACATCACCGCCGACATCCGGCAGGGATGGACGGATGGGTGAGGAGTTGGGAAGGTGGTGTTTTGGATGAGTGATGGTGTTAGGAACTTATTTTATACGCGCTGTGGATGAAATGAAAAAACAAGATACTTTCATTTTTTGAAACATTATCTGAAAGTTTCGTAACTCTTTAAGTCACTACACACTCAAATAAATAATGCTACTTCGTTTAGATTTAGCATTCTCCGTGATGATAGTACGATATTGATCCCTCCTTACCGTGTGTCACTTGGACTCTTGTCCTGTATCGGAGAAAGGAGAGTGGAGATTTAAATCGAATATCTCGATTTGCTACACCTTTTTCCACCCTCTCTTTAAATCATCAGACCGACATTTTTTAGCTAACACTTCATACGGTCTGTCATCCATTTGTGAAATTGAACCTTATGTTTCGGATTTTTTTGGCTAGATGATAATACAGAGTTCTCGTAAACGGCGTCTGCCATTCACTCAAACTTCACCCCCTCTTCCCCCCGTACACCTCCGCCACATACCTCACCGTCTTCACAAAATCCTCACCCCGTAAATTATCCCCCTCCCAAATTAGCCCAAGCTCATACACCGCAATCCACTTCAGCACATCACCGCCGCCCTCACTCCCCCGGTGAAAACAATACCACCGATCCCCCACAGCGTCCACGCTCAGGTTCCCGCCGGTTGAAGAACCATACACCGGGTGCACCACCACCCCGGCACCGCCCGTATGATGCGGAGAAGAACCGGCATCACCACCCTGATTCTGCCGTCTGTTGTTTGTACGTCCTCCCAGCCGTACACCCGCCCCGGTGTAAGCCCGGTGACCGGGAGACCGCCGTCACGCTGGGACCGGGTAAAACTACAGAAGGTCAGGTCACGAAGGGCAAGACCCTGTTCCTGTTCCTGCGAGACGAACGTTAGCAGTGTATGGGTCTTCCCGCTGCCCGGTCCGGAGATATGGCGAAACACCTGAGCGGTCATGAGAGAATCCCTCGTTATACTGTGATGCAATGTCTGTATATCGCGCGCGTAACGGTTTTTTCCGGTGAAGATGATAGGAATAGTGTTCTTTCAGATTTTGTCAGGATTGCACAACTGTCCCCCCCCCTGTCCCGATCCTCACCACCCGTAGGTCAGCCAAAATTAAAGCAATATTCCGGTATTTTTCTCTGATTAAAGATAGTTCTGCGCCGTTTTGAAAAAGTGGCCCGACCGGCCCGTACATTTTGCAGTGGGTCGGATCATCCGACCTTATGGTCTCATACACCCGATACATGGGACACCTCCGATGGATCTTCCAGCCGGGATACCAGTGTTCGCGGCAGAATACCCTCACCGACAGGGAAATGAACGAAATCGCCGGAGAACTGCCAGCAATAACGCC
>Ga0222702_1000530_pt1 | contig 10696 bp, 7 predicted proteins | sample AntAcemetage1504_FD_181152 | JGI IMG/M metagenome (GOLD analysis project Ga0222702, IMG submission 181152) | Saline water microbial communities from Ace Lake, Antarctica - #1504 | ecosystem: Environmental > Aquatic > Non-marine Saline and Alkaline > Saline | place: Antarctica: Ace Lake...
AAAGCCAATGTTATTCATCCTGAAATCAGTTAATTTCCTGGATTTAAGTTTCCAGATATTCTGATCATCAACAAATACCTCCCCTGATGTTGGATGATCCAGTCCTCCCAGCATATTTAGCAATGTGGTTTTACCTGAGCCGGAAGGACCAACGATAGCAGCAAATTCTCCCTTCTCAAAGTTCAGGTCAATTTCATTAACGGCTTTAACCTCAAGACCCGCACCGTCATAGATTTTGGTCAGGTTTTTTATTTCTATTATACTCATAGTGTTATATTTATAGTTTCGCAATTATTCAGTGTCTTGAGTTTGTAACGACTTAAATTTTATACTAATCTTTTTATTTAAAAGTCGGCAGTCTTCAGTCTTCAGTCGGCAAAATGAAGACTGTACTATTTAAAGGTCAATCTACAAAGTCTAACAAATTTTGTTGCTTGAAATTTGTGATTTTTTGCATTTATTATTGTGTTATAATTATTTTCTTATTATTTACTTTCTTGCTGACTGTTGACTGCCGATTGCCGACTGATTCTTCTATTCCATTCGCAATGCTTCTGCCGGATCATATTTTAAGGCTTTGTATGCCGGATAAAGAGCAGCAATAATGCCAGTAAAAATCACAAGGACAGTGATATTTATAACCATTTCTGTTTCGAGACTACAATATGCCATAGTATCATACCCAAGCTGGGAATATCCTTTTGCCCATAAGGAAAGGTTTATTGCATGGGTTTCAAAATGTTTTGATATCAGACTACCGACGACAATCCCTGCAACACCTCCTACCAGGGATAACTGCACTGTTTCAACCATGATCATGGTAAATATTTTTAATTTGTTCATGCCCACAGCCATAAGCATTCCAATTTCTTTTACTCTTTCAAGTATTACCATTAGCATTGTATTAATAATACCAAACAATAAAGCAAGTAAAATGATAATAATAAAAATATACATATACATATCCATAATCTCTGTCATGTAGCTCATCTCAGGACTAATTTCCTTCCAGTTCAGTACTTCATAATCAGCAACCATGTTTTTTACCTCGTCCTGAACGGAAGCTATCATGTCATTATCATCAACAAGTATTGCAATTTCGTGGCTTGCGCCTTCCGGAAAATCCAACAATCGTGAAAGATCATCATGCCTGACGAAGACATTCATTTCATCATAAACTGAATTTGGTGTTTCAAAAAGTCCTGCTATCCTGAATGCACCCGCCGTAATATTTTTATCCATATCCTGCAGTGTAAAAACAATTTTTGAGTGCAGTTTCACATTCAATTTTTCTGCCAGCTTTCTGCTAACAACAACCGGGTTTTTCGGAACTCCATCAAAATATTTCCCTTCAACGATCTTCGTGCTCAAATTGGTTACGTCTTGTTCATTATCAGGATATATCCCGGCAATTTTAACACCTGATGAGGTTTCAGCCGAAGAGACCATCGATTGTATGATAATTCTCTGACTCACCCCTTTAACATGATTAATTTTTCTAATTTTTCCCACCATAGCAGGGGATCCATTCATAAAAAGCTGCAAACTGTTTTCCTGTCTATAACCTTGCCGGTGTATTTGTATGTGTGATATCTCGGTTGAAATAGCTTGCCGGATCCGCTGATCCATCATCCCCTTCATAAAGGAAGTTGAAAACATTCCGGCGCAAATTCCTAAAGCCACAGCAGTGATAATTATCAGACTCCGGACTTTATTTCTCCAGATATTTCTCCAGGAAATTGAAAAGATCATAGTTTTTTATTTATTATAACATTTAAAAACAAAATAATATTACCGTTTGCTTTCAGGCACGTAATGCCTGGTTAATTTTTAGTTTCAGTGTCTTATAAACAGGGTAAAAACCAACTAATAATGATAATATAAAAACTATTAAAGCCTGATTATAAAATACAGAGGGCATCCATGAAAACGTCATTAGTGGTTCGACACCCATTTCAATCATTGCTTTTGCAGCATCCCCTGTGAGCCTGATCGGGTTATTGAAATAATAGCTGATTATTGGAATACTCCCGAAGATACCTGTAAAAACCCCAAGAAAACCTATTAGTATTGTTTCAAGAAAAAGGATATTACCCAGTTTTAGACGCTGCATTCCAATAGCAACCATAACTCCCATTTCTCTTCTACGTTCCTGGATCATCATCATAATGGTCCCGAAAATACCAAAGCCAATTATCATATATAGTATAACCTTCATAACAACGCCTCCTGCCCGGTCAGCACCGATCATCTGAACAAGTTCCGGTTGCATTTCCCCCCAGGTCATTATATTATAGGGAGCATGTATTGATTCCTTCATTTTTTTCAAAGCAATTGGGATATCATAATGATCTTTCAGCATAATTACAAGAGACGTTACACGATTGTATGCTGAATAAAATTCCTGGCATGAGCTTAATTCCATATATATCACCTTGTTAAGTTCGGGTGATGAAAACTCCAGTATCCCCCTGACAGGAAAAATCCCTGCAGCACTTATCCCGTGAAATCCCTGCCCAAGCATAATAAGAGTATCGTTTACATCAAGTTTCAAATACTTTGCAAGATCCGATGCAAGAAGAATGCCCCGGTCTCCCGGTTTAAGATAGTTACCCTTTTTCAACCATTTACTTACCTGAGTAACCTGATCCTCTTTTTCAGGATCAATTCCAATAACCAGAGTTCCTTTAGTAATATCAGATGATGACGCCAGCGCAAACGATTCGAGTCTTGGTGAATAAAAAGTTATTTCTTCAACATCCTCTATCTTTTTCAATAATGAATCAGTTAGTTCATACGTGTTATTAATGGTTTTATTATCCCAATAATCCTCATTAAACACCTGAATATATCCCGAATAAAATTTTACTATATTATCCACCATTGTACCATATGACCCCTCTTGCATTGAGCTCATAATGGTGGCGAAGATCACGCCGAAAAATATGGATGCCGAAGTGATCATTGTTCTTCTTTTATTTCTCCACAGGTTACGCCATGCTATTTTTAAATTGCTCATAAGTAATGTTAACTGTTAATTTGTTAATTTGTTAATTTGTTAATTTGTAAGAATTCAAGCTGCTGGGTGTTTCAGCTCTCTGCTCTTTGCCCTTAGCTCTTCATTATTCCCTTATCTTATTCTTTTCATATTCTGGATTGAAAAAAAACTATTTTCCAACGGCAAATTAAATTTTATCTTTTCGAATTCCATAGTGGTTTTATTACCTTCCTTTTCCAGAGGTATAATTTCAAAATAGGTTGGTATAGTCCGGTCGCCCACATCTTTGATTTTTGAAAGAACTTCCTTGTTAATAATATCCCCGAATTCATCATAATATTCATTTTTTAAAGTAAAAAACTCATTTTTCGAAACCCAGCTGATAATTTTACCCCAAACAACAGCAGCGTCTTCTTTAGGGACAAGTTCCAGTTTATAACAAACATATCCTTCAATTGTTTCTTCGCCAAGAACTTTATGAAAATAATCTTCAACAATAGAAGATTCTTTTACAAGATCATCATTGGTCATATCTGATCCCATCCACGATTGCATCATCATTGATGGTGGAATTTTTATCATTCTTTCAATTGAAGGAACCCAGTTCCACATCTCTTTACCCCTTTTAAGAAAAACCTGTCCCTTTTCTTTTGCAGGAGCAGTAATATAGATTATTGAATAATCTGTTCCTCTTGCCCACGCTTTAAAAGAAAGGGTCCTGTCCCATTTTGGTCTTATTATCTTCATAGTGGCTTCCATGTAACTGGAATTACCACGCATAAGCTGATTTGCTTTATCAATGATCTGCTTTGCATCTGGTGATTCCTGTGCATATATATTTGTAGCAAACAGGATAAATATTCCGAATAAAAATGATTTTAATATTGTTTTCATGTTTCGAATCTTTTCTTATTGTACATATAATTCAATTACTTTTTGTTTTTGACTGATTGGAAAGTCTAAGATAGATTTTTCAGTAAGCGATTGCAAGTGTTTTTGTAAATACTTTATCATTTACTCATTTCAAATTTAATCTACTCTGAAGTTACAAACTTTAGTATGAAAGTAACTTTTCCTATATTAACATCGTCTTAGAACTGAATATTGATATCAATGACCACAGCAGAGTATAATAAATGTGTTGATGATTTCTCAGACAGCGTATATCGCTTCATCTTAAAAAACCTCAGGGATGAGGATAAGGCAAAAGATGTTTGATGAAGATGAAGGGAGAAATAAGAAATCCAGAAAAAGCTTTAACGGTCATTGGAAAGGACTGGAATTAGGGATGAATAATTATCTAACTTCAGACTATTCATTAACTCTTCCTGCTGAAGCTCAATTCATGGAATTGAATACTGGACAATCATGGTGTGTAAATCTTAACATGCTTCAGTATGATATTGGTTTTGGAACCGATAAAGTCGGTTTGGTAACAGGAATGGGATTGGAATTCAATAATTACAGGTTTGACGGGGAAAACAGTATAGTGAAGGACCCTGTTACAAACGAAATTGTTTCACTGGACTATGGGGCTACCACATACATTGAAAAAACAAAGCTTGCCACCTCATATTTAACCGTACCCTTATTACTTGAGTTCCAGATACCTGTATCAGGACATAAAAGAGTTCATATAAGTGGCGGAGTAATTGGCGGTTTGAAAATAGGTTCTCATACAAAAGTTCTCTACAAAGCAGATGGGAACAAACAAAAAGATAAAATCAGTGATGATTTTAACCTTTCTCCCCTCAGGTATGGTTTAACTGCAAGAATTGGATACAGAGCATTAAAAATATTTGCGACCTATAATTTAACACCACTGTTCGAAACCGGTCAGGGTCCTGAGTTATATCCTGTTTCTATTGGATTTATACTTGCTAATTTTTAACAAAACCACCACCAGAGTATTAACCCACTAAGTCGGAATCCGAACTGTTACCCACCTGTCAACGCACAGTCGGAGTCCGACTTTTATTCCCGGGCTTTTTGCATTTTACCAACTGATTACCAAACTGCCTGTTGCCAACTGTCTAATGATTTATTATTATATTTGTAGTTGGAACGATAATTACAACAGATAAATACACAACATTTTGAAACATATATGATAATTTTGTAATTTGTTTTCTGAACCAAAAAACAAAGAGATGAAAACCATTAACATAATTACGGTAATCGTTACCCTGTCGGCTCTTGTGTTTTCGGGGTGCAGCAAAGATGAGTCAGGCGATTCTTTACCTGATAATATCACCATTGGGATATCCGATGCGATTAGCTTTCCGGTTTCAGGGTTCAGGTAAAAGTGCTAATTTAGGTATTGATCCATTAACAGGTGAGGAGATTTACATGCATTTGAGGAATATTATTTATTTAGGGGAGTTATCAGCTGATTTAGTTCAGGATATGATGATAAGTCTTAAAAAGCATAATATTAAATATGCCACAACCTTTTCGTATGAAAGTATTTATGATGGAAAAAATAAAAATGTTGTGGTTAAAGAAAACGTCAGCGTTAATGATACAACATGGAATTTTTGTCTTACTGTCAGTGATGAAGAACTTGGAACAGCATTTCAGCTATTCTGGAATACAAGTCCATTGGAAGTTATTGCTATACTGCAACCAAAAGCATTTGATTTCAGTGTTGATAAGGTTTTGTCCGAAGAGATTGATATTGTTTACGCTAATGTTACTGACCAGACAATACTTAACGAGATCAAAGAGATATATTTATCCAAGGCTGTCGGACCGGCATATTTTTCAGGTGAACAGGGATTTGTGTCAAATGCGAGTAATGTTCCTGATGATGAGGGCTTTACACAAGATTTTATGAATATGACAGGTCTTACCCCCTGGGTCCCATTCGAAATAAGTCAAATGACTATAACTTTCTCAACAGATTCAACCGTGGTAAACTAAAAAAATAAAATTATAACCATATGAAACTTTTACTAATTAGCAATTCAACCAATGCGGGAGAAGCATATCTGGATTACCCCAAGAAACAAATAAGGGATTTTCTGGGAGAAAAACCAGTAAAAGCATTATTTATTCCCTATGCGGCGGTCACTTTCTCTTTTTCTGATTACGAAAAAAAAGTTTCTGAAAGATTCAGAGAAGTCGGGCATAATATTGTTTCCATTCATCGTTTTGATGATCCTGTAAGGGCTGTTAAAGAGGCACATGCTATTGTTGTTGGCGGCGGAAACACATGGCAACTTACAAGAATGATGCAGGAACAAGGGTTGATCTTTCCCATTTCTGATAAGGTTAAAAAAGGAATTCCATACATAGGCTGGAGTGCCGGTTCGAATGTTGCCTGTCCAACCCTGAAAACAACAAACGATATGCCAATAGTTGAACCCAAAACTTTCTCTACTTTAAACCTGTTAAAGTTCCAGATCAATCCCCACTATCTGGATACTAACCCTGAAGGACATGCCGGAGAAACCAGGGAAATGAGGATTGAAGAGTTTCTTGTTGCTAACCCTGCCATCTTTGTTGTTGGATTAAGGGAGGGAACAATGCTTCGTATTGAAGAAGGTAAAATTGAACTTATCGGCCCCAGACCTGCCAGAATATTTAGAAAAGGAGAAAACCCAATCGATCTTCCCCCGGGTGAAGATTTTTCTTTTCTCTTATAAAAAGCTGGGGGGTATTTATACCAGGAAAAATTCATTTATTGTAACTAATCAGTCGGCAGTCCACAGTCCACAGTCGGCAAAAAAGCTAATAACAATCAAACAATTAAAACTTAATGGCAATCACTTAATCACATTCCCGATAAATCGGGACTGAATAGTATAAATAACCCGATCTTCAGTTTGCCGACTGCCGACTGAAGATTGCCGACTTAAAAAAGCAAAGTATAATGAGAGTAACCATTTTAGGCATTACAAACATAAGACACTGAATAGTCACTATGTATTTTCTTTATTGTTAAAACGATAATATAGCATGAACAGATTATGGAAGATTTTCCGTGTTTTACTATTCGCTGTATTTCTCTCAATTATTGCAGGAGCAATTTTCGCAATATTGTATGGGGATGAGATTACAAAAATTTTTGTAAAAGAAATTAATAAGCATTTGGAAGCTAAAATTGAAGTGGGTGATATGAGGTTTTCAATGTTAAAGAAATTTCCCGCTGCAGCATTAGAGTTAAAGAACATAACTGTTTACACACCAACAAATTTTACTAAAAAAGAAAAATCCCGTTTTAATAATGACACCGTTTTAATAGCTGAAAAATTGTTTCTTCAATTCAGCCTGACTGATCTGTTCAAAAAAAATTATCTAATAAAAGCCATTCATGTAAAAAACGGCCATCTAAATATTGAAGTATCCAATAATAATGAAAAGAACTTTATTATTTGGAAAACAACAAATGATACTGAAACATCCAAAGTAAAGCTTCAACTAAAAGATGTCAGATTTACTAACATGGAAGCTGCCTATTTTAACAGGATGAATCATTCTGATTTTAAGTTTTTCCTTAACCGGTTAAATCTGCGGGGTGAATTATCAAAAGATTCCGGGAGGTTGGAGATCAGCTCTGATCTACTTATCAGGGATCTATTAATAAATAAGACAAGCTATTTACAAAACATGCACGCCGTTACATCTTTTAAACTACAAGTAATTAGCGGCAATTATGATATTATAAAGGGGGAAATCAGTGTTTCTGACCTGGATTTTCGGATAGCCGGTCAATTATTTACCAGGCCTGAAAAAAAAATGAATTTAAATATCATTGGGGAAAAACTTGATATTAATAACCTGGTTAATATTCTACCTGAAAAAATATCGAATAACATTATTAATTATCATGGAAAGGGTACTCTGAATATAAACTCCACTCTGTCCGGACGTTATGGTCACGGAATAATTCCCCATATTAAATCCGGATTTTTACTTACTGATAGCGAAATTAAAGAAGAAAACACCGGTTATTATCTGAAAATAAAGAAAGTTTCCGGCAGTTTTACAAATGGCTCTGACAACAACCGGTTAACAACAGTTCTGGACTTTAATCACTACGAAGCAAATATTGGAGAAAGTTTACTGAACGGAAGATGTGTATTAACAGGCTTCCCCAACCCAATTATAGATTTTGATGCATCCGGAGAGATTGATTTTTCAAATTTTATCAGGTTTTTCAACATAAATAAGATCGAAAAATGTTCAGGAATAATTTATACAGATATAAACCTATCCGGCAAACTGACTGAAAATAGAAAACATGGATGGGAATTTCTGCAAAATCTTGATCCCCGCGGTTATATTGAATTTGATAATGTTAGCTTAAAAACCACGGGTAGTTATATTGAATTTAATAATGTTTATGGAAGATTGGATTTCAAAGATAAAGTATTGCTTGATGGAATAAGAATGAATATTGGAGGTGATGAAATACAAATAGATGGCAAAATTGGAAATTTATTATCACAAATTTCCGGAAAAGACAAACCACTTGTGCTTGAAGCTACTGTTCATGCAGAACATTTTAATCCCTCTGTTTTTCTCGATAGCCTCAGACAAAAGGACAAAAAAAACCATGATTCAAAACCTTATATTTTTCCCGAAAACTTTTATATGGATCTTAAGCTGCATATAGGATTGTTAAATTACAAAAAATTTACAGCTAACACATTCAGTGGTAATTTATTATATAAACCCGGAATGCTTAATTTGAATTCCGTAACTTTCAAATCAATGAAAGGTAATTTTTCAGGAAGTAGTGTTGTGTTTCAAAACATTAATGGTCAACTTCTTACACGGACTCAAAGCAATTTGGAAAATATAAATATTAAAGAATTATTCTATACTTTTAATAATTTTGGTCAGAAATTCATTACTGACAAACATGTAAATGGAATGCTTACAGGAGAAATTAATTTTTCATCCCAATGGACTAACAGTTTACAAATAATAAAAAAGAATATTCTTGCTGAAAGTTCAGTGAAAATTACTGATGGAGAATTGATTGAATTTGAACCCATGCTCGGGCTTGCGCGCTATACAAACGTTTCAGAATTGAAACACATACACTTTTCCGAACTTGTTAATCGCATAATTATCCGGGACGAAATAATTACAATCCCACAGATGGATATAAATTCATCTGCATTTAATATTTCTCTTTCAGGAACTCACCATTTTGACAATACTTTTTCATACAAAACAAAGATTTTATTATCAGAAGTACTGGCTGGTAAAACAAATAGAAAAAAGTCAGGAACAGAAGAATTTGGAGAAATTGAGGATGACGGATTTGGAAAAACAAGTCTTTATCTCTCTATTAATGGAAATACAGACGATTATATAGTATCATATGATACAAAAACTGCAATGCAGGAAGTAAAAAAGAATCTAAACAATGAAAAGAAGGAGTTAAAAAAAATTCTCAACCAGGAATTAGGTTTGTTTCGTAAAGATACATCTACTTATTCTTCAGATAATCTTTCTAATAAAACCAAATTCAAAATAATATGGGATGAATCGCAAAAGGATTCATTAGTAATTGACACAATCCCAAAATCATCTTTCAGGATTTTGTGGGAAGAAAATGATACTTCTGAAATCAAATAATTATAGTCCGTTTATAAAGTCCGAAAATTTATATTTATATTAAAAATCACAAAAAACAAATGTCAAATAACAAATAAATATCAAATCCCAATGGTCAAAAAAAGGAAAACACACAAACAATATATCGGGTAATTCTGTTTTGAATTTTTGTTATTTGTTATTTGGAATTTATTTGTTATTTATTATTTGTTATTTGGTGCTTTATTTACAAAAATACTGATTTCATGAACAGACATTAATTATGAACATTTATACCCGTAAAATAAGATGGAAATTTATTATTTTCCTGTCAGCCGTTCTGATAGCTCTGGGATCATTATTCTATACAAATAAACTTGTCCGTCAACTCAAACAGGAGGAAAAAAACAAAGTTGAATTATGGGCTAAAGCCACCGAACAACTTATTGATCTTGATATTACAGAAACCAATTTCGAGTTTCTTTTCGAAGTAATTGAAAATAATAATACCGTCCCTGTTATTCTTGTTAATTCTGATAATGAAATTGTTTCAACCCGAAATCTGGATCCAGCAAAAGAAAACAATAATGATTACGTTGAAAGGCAATTGAAAAAAATGAAAAAGCAGCATGAGGCTATTGAATTTTCAATTGGCGATAACAGTAATAATTATATTTATTATAAAGATTCAATTCTGTTATCAAAACTTGAGCTTTTCCCTTTCGTCCAACTCGGAGTTATCATTTTGTTTATCCTTATTTCATATTTTGCCTTCAGCACATCCCGTAAAGCTGAACAAAACCAGGTTTGGCTTGGTCTCTCTAAAGAAACGGCACATCAACTTGGCACACCAACTTCTTCACTTACTGCATTGGTAGAATTATTAAGGATGAATGATCTTGATGAAAAAATATTGAAAGAATTCGAGAAAGATGTTTTACGTCTTGAGAAAATTACTGAAAGATTTTCAAAGATTGGTTCTAAACCCTCTTTAAAATCTATGAACTTATTTAAAGTAATAATGCATGCTGTAACATATATTAAATCACGGTCATCAGAAAATGTGAGATTTAATTTTAGTTTTTCTGAAAAAGACGAGCTTAACCTGCCATTGAATGCTGCTTTATTTGAATGGGTTATTGAAAA
>Ga0222702_1000533_pt1 | contig 10646 bp, 1 predicted proteins | sample AntAcemetage1504_FD_181152 | JGI IMG/M metagenome (GOLD analysis project Ga0222702, IMG submission 181152) | Saline water microbial communities from Ace Lake, Antarctica - #1504 | ecosystem: Environmental > Aquatic > Non-marine Saline and Alkaline > Saline | place: Antarctica: Ace Lake...
GAAGAAATGCTGATATTAATATCTATAAATCGCTTTGTAGAAAGACATTTTGTCAAATAATATTTTTTTATAATTGCTCTTGACTCGACTTAGGTAATATCTGTGGACAAAAAAGGGTCCGAGGTTGGGGGTTTATTCCAGGTCGAGACGTTCAAAGATGATATCACCCATGATCAGGTGATCTCCGGGGAGGAGGAGGCCTCGATCAGTATTGAGCCATTCGGGGACCATCCCACTTTTATATATATCCTGCCAACCACCTACATTCTCGGTATCAGGATATTTGAATATCATGGGGGAAAGATGGAGAAACCGGACATCTTTCATCTGCCCCTTAATTTCCTTCATCTGTTCAACCTCCCAAGGAATCCAGATCGCATTACGATTGGCATACCAGGCTACCGCCCAGGGCATATCTGAGACAACCACCTCATGCTCCTTTACTATCCTCTCGACTTTTTCCATGGTTTCTCCCTCTCTCATAAGTTGAGCCTCTGCTCCGGATAAAGAGATCGCGATGTATCTCTGGTCGGGGAGTCCGTAGATAATTGAGATCAGGCCGGGTAAGATAGTGAGAATGAAGAAGATTGATATTATTAGCCAGTAGGGGGGTCTGGCGCAGAGCGCAGAGCGCATAGAGCCGGACGACGAGGTGGCGCTGGCGGGTTGTGGGCGTGGCGCAGAGCGCATAGAAGCCGATGAAGGCTCTGTACTCGTAGAGGCGACCTTCAGGTCGCCATGGTGTGGCGACCTGAAGGTCGCCTCTACGAGAGAGCCCGCTAACAATCCAAGATTGTTGAGCAACTGCAGGAAAGCGGCTATACCACCGATTATTATCAGAGGCATGAAATATAGGATACGGGAGAAATCTCCGTTCCCCAGACTTATGAGAATCAGCTGACAGAAAAAGAGTAAGACAGCCAGATTGATTACTCTCCCCCAGCGTTGATCTTTATATTTGATTAGAACGCCTCCCAGGAAAAAGGGAATTAAAATAGAATGAGAGAAAGATAACCATAATTTATACATCAACCGGCCAAACATAAGGAACTTATTCCAGTAGATCAAGACTGGAACCGGAGTCGTCAATAGACCTGAATTAAAATCACGAACAATCTGATTCCCGGAAAAGATGAGGCTGTAGGATTTAAAATCATACCACCTCAGTGAAGCAAGAGGAGCTCCCGCGACAATGGAATTTCTGATCATCCAGGGGAGTATAACCAGGATAAAGGGGACGGCAAAAGCAAGCGCATGGAAAAATCTTCTGCCCTTTGAGTCATAAACAGCTAGGATCCCGATCGGGATCGAAAGAAATAAGAAATCGAACTCTGAAAGAAACAATGTTCCGGCAATAATCCCCAGTAACGCGGTCCATATAAATGATGAACGATTCCGGAAATAATAAATAAAAGTAAGAAGCAACAAAATACACGCGACAAATGAGATGGGCAGGCCGGAGAATGTCATTTCAAGTACGCCCGGACTCAACATATAGGCAACAAAAATTAGCAGGGCTAAGATAAGATTATGGAATAACAGACGAGTGAAGATAATGAGGATAATACCGGTTAAAAAGGCCCAGAAGACCGAGTTGCCGAGGACCGCGAAGTCGTTTAAACCTATAATATTAAAACTTCGGGAGAGTAAAAATATCGGGATGGGGGAATTGTAAAGATCGGGACCATTAATGACAGACCCTTCTGTCAATATGGATATTGGTTTGATGAACCCGGTTGTGAACCCGTTCCCAAGATAAAGATGACGGGCGACCTGGGCCTGATCCATCGCGTCAACTGTGACCAACCCCGGGTAATGGTGGGAATAAAATATACCCCAGCAGATCAGGGAAAAAATTAAAGCGGCAAGGATAATCAAACCGGTAAAAGTTATCCGGTCGAATAATTGTCTATATTCGGTTGCTGTCTCCAAGGACTTGGCCCTCACTTTTTAAACAGATGATCGATTTATTGTTTCGCCTCGGCTTGGCGGCCGTTTTAACAGACGATTGAAGCGATGCCAAGGCGAATTCGTCTGTTTGAAAATATGAACTGGTTTTTATCTTGTGAGTCTAATATAGAAATGGGGGATTTCAATGTAAATTTTTTTTAATAATTCGCGACCGGCGGTTGACTCTCTATTACATATAAAGTATATTATAGATGATTTATAGTATCGAATTAGGATTGGAGATTGGGGAATAGGGATTAGATTGGCACAGTTGTGGGAAGTTTCAATGTGGGAGGGGTTTCCAACCCCGATCCAGGCTGCCTATAATCGGGGTTGGAAACCCCTCCCACAAATACTTCAATTGTCCCGATGAATATCGGGGAATTTCCAAAACGGACTCAAGAGCATTGACCGTTATTCAAAACTAAAATTTTGCAGGGAAAAATTTTAATATGATTAAACATCGACTACCTTTATTCCTTTCTTTCTCCGCTTTAGCACTGATTCTGGCGATTATTGTGCCCGGCGGCGGGGTGGGCTTCGGGCAGACGATTACTTTGATCTCGCCTAATACAAATGGGTTGGTCTGGAGCGGGGCGGAAGATATTGCCTGGAGCACTTCGAGTACCGGATGGGCGCCGACCGATACGGTCGACATTGAGTTATCCGCGGATGGCGGTCTCTCTTATGGCACCTATATCGCCCGGAATCTACCCTATGATCTGGAAGAATTCATGTGGCCGACCAGTGCTACCAGCAACGGGACAACTTACCGGGTTCGGGTATCGGCTGCCGCTTTCTCCGCGGTCTCCGATAATAGTGATTATAACTTTGAGATCAGCAACTCCGTGACCGGGACGGCTTACTATGTGAATGACGCAGATACTTCTGACGATGTTTATTGCACCGCGATCGGTAATAATTCAAATAACGGATTAACCCCCTCTACTCCCAAATGGAATCCGCAATCAATTATTGATGATTATCTTCTGGGGCCCGGGGATGTGGTTTACGTTGACACAGGCAGTTGGTCGCTAACTCAGAGCATCTCTTTAACATCTTCCGATCAGGGCAGTTCCTCGGGATATCTCTCTTTTTCGGGGTCGCCCAATGGGGCTGTATTTTCCGGAGATAATATCTCCGGTTTAAATTCCTGCTTGAAGATGGATCAGTCGGATTACATCCGTATAAGCTACTTTACCGCCCAATCCGCTCCTTCTGATGGAATATACACTGAATACTCTAATGATTTAGAGATACTTGAATGTAATTTACTGGGGAATTCTTATCGTGGAATTTATCCATATCAATCAAATTCAATCACTATCGACGACTGTAATTTAATCGGCAATATTTATTATGGGATTTATTCATACTATTCAGATTCAATCACCATCAACAACTCCATAATCGAATCCAACGAGAAGGGAGGCATATATTTATCTTCTTCACAAAATAGTTCCATTGCAAACTGTCTAATTGAATTAAATGGCTGGGGAAGTTCTTACAACGGAGGTGTCACGGCTTCCTATGCTTCCGGATTAAACTTTTGTCAAAACATACTTAGAAATAACAAATGGGATGGATTTTACGCTTATAGCGGGAGTAATATCAAAGTAAGCAATAATATTTCTGAGGGAAACCTACGTCATGGTTTTGCGTTTTTTATCAGCAACAATTTAGATTTTCATGGGAACAGAATAACCGGAAACGGCGATTACGCCTGTTCCTTCAGAACATTTGGGGCCTTAATTTACCGAAACTTAGTAATAGGAAAAGGGTTGGTTATACCATCTATACTTAATAATAATATTTCAATCTTTAATAACTTAATCTGGGTAAATGTAAGCGGAGCGTATGGCTTATATTTTCAAAGCTCCACCCCGGAGAATAATAACTATATCTCTGATTTTAACCTTATATATCCTACCTCAGGCGCCAGGGCTGGATATTGGAAGGGGGTCTCTTATCCTGATATTCGCGGTTGGGTACTGGGAAGCCGCCAGGATGGTCACAGTTTAAGCGAAAATCCTCTTCTGGTGGATATTCCCGGCGGTGACTTTCACCCTCAAAGCACTGAAGGCAGTTATCACAACGGGGCCTGGACAGTCGACAGCAACAATAGCCCCTGTCTTAATGCCGGTCGAGTCTTAACTGCTTTCTCTCAACTCTCTGAAGCGATTAACGCGGGAGCAATTTCTCTTCCTCTCCTTGACAGCAGCTCCTTCTCGACAACATCCGGGATGGTGGAAATAGATGAAGATTTTATCTCTTATAGCGGGGTTTCCGGAGACACCTTGACAGGCTGCAGTGATGTGACATCCTCTCACCCGGCGGGTTCGGATGTATTTCAGCCGATATTTTCCGGATACGGAACCGAACCTGCTCCCAATGGGGCCCGGATAAATATCGGCCCATATGGAAATACGGAAGAGGCATCGAAGTCTTCCTTAAAAAGCCTCATCGTTACTTCACCATGGGGGGGGCCGGAAGAGAATGAAAAATGGTCCGGTCCGCACGATATCAGTTGGGAGCCAATAGGAACCGGATGGAGCAGTACTACCGATCGGTTGGATATATCTTACTCCATAAATTCCGTTAACTGGTTCACTATTACGGAGAACATCACTTACGATTCCAGCCCCTATTTAAACTGGAACACCACTTCTTCCAGCGACAGCCCCACCTGTCGGATAAAAGTCTCCCATACTTCGGGGGAACCGGAAGCCAGGAGCGGAGTATTTATCGCGGATAACTCTCCCCCCACTGACGTCGGCTCTTACTCCCCGGAAGACGGCGCAATCGGTTTGCCTATTACGACTTCCCTGGTCGCCAATAAAGCATCGGATTACCCGGCCGGTTTAAACCAGTACGCGTATTACTTCCAGATCGATACCGATCCCGGTTTCAGTTCCCCCGACCTGCAGACTACCGACTGGCTGATATCATCCATCTGGCAACCCAGACTCAACTCCAACACCACCTATTACTGGCAGGTGAGGAGCCGGGACGATAGCGATCGACCAAACGTGAGCGATTTTTTTGCCGATACCGACACCCCGGGCAGTTACCGGGAATTCAAGACCGCTACCATGCTTTTCGCCGAAGATATTGAGAGCGCCACGACCGGTCTGCGATGGATGCTGGACAATTACGATCTGGAACCCGGGGACACGGTCTATGTCAACCCCGGAACCTACCTTTTATCCGCCGCCCTAACCTTCACCCCCGATGATGAGGGTTCCAGCGAATCTCCAGTCTTAATCGAAGGGTATAATGGCGAGGTTATTCTGGAAGGAAATCCTTCGATTTTAAATTGTCTCCAGGTGACCGGGGACTATTACCGGATCCATAATATTTCCGCCACTAAAGCGGTTGATAGCGGGATGTTTATCTCTGGAGATCATAACACCATAATTGAAGGAAGAAGCTTTGATAACGGGGGAGATGGGATTGAAGTGACCGGGGATTATACTACCATTAAGAATATGCTGGTATATTCCAACTCCCGGGCCGGGATCCATCTTACCACTTCATATATGAGTTTGATCGAGAACTGTACCGCGGCGGAGAATGGAACTAAGGAGATATTTCTGGAAGACAGCCTTCCCAATGGGTCCATCCGATGCACCCTATTAAACAATATTCTCTACGGAGACGGAGTGGGAATAACCGCCCTCTATGTTGAAGAAGTAAGCCAGACCGGGATGAGTTCCGACTATAATGATCTCTACGCGGTAAACAACGCCGATATCGGTTACTGGGACAATTCCGCTCAGGCTACTTTCAGTGATTGGACAGCGGCCAGTTTCCTGGATCAATCCAGTCTGAGCGCGGATCCCCTCTTTGTCGGCGGGGGTAACTACCACTTACAGAGCAGCGGCGGGAGCTATAAACCGGCCTTAGGCTGGAGTAACGACGGAAATGACTCGCCCGGCCTGGACCGGGGTGATCCGACTTCAGTTTCGGGTTTCGAACCGCCGCCGAACGGAGGGAGAATCAACTTAGGCGCTTATGGAAATACACTGACCGCGTCCCATCCTCCCGCCTCGACCGGGGCAACCGGAACCGACTATTACGTTAATGATGATAGTTCGGAACTGGATTACTACTGTTCCTCCACCGGAATGGACTGGCCTAGCCATTCCGGAACAACACCCGATTCTCCCCTGAATTCAATCCAGGCAATCTTCAACCATCACAGTCTCGAACCCGGTGACGTAATATATGTCGATACCGGCAATTACGCCATCACCAGGGCCATCATCCCCCCCGTCGCGGGGAGTGAAGGTAATTACCTCTCTTTTGTCGGTTCACCGCGTGGGTCTTTTATTGACGCGGGCGGGTTCGCGGAGTACTGCTTTGAGCTTGATCATCTTAATTACATCAAAGTTAACCGCATAAACATGTCCAATGCTTCGCAATCCGCCATTTACGCTAATTCTTCTTCTAATTTGGCCATTATTAACTGCAGCATAAGCGGATGTAATTCCCATGCTATATACTTATATTTATCTTACTCGCCTAATATCAGCGGAAATTCAGTATCTTATAATGAGGGAGATGGGCTATATAGTTTCTATACAGGCAGTAATCCAATTATTCAGGGGAATCAATTTTTCAACAACCAGGGATACGGAATTCATATTTACAATAGCAATAACATAAAGATAAAGGATAACGAATGTGAATCCAACGGGAATTCCGGCATCTATCTCTCCTTAATAACGGGCGGCATAGTAGATAGTAATACCTGTATTAATAATGGATCGATGGGGTCCGGATATTATTCCGGCATCAATCTTTCCGGAAGTTCTATGGAGATTACCAATAATAATTGTTCAGGGAGTACTTATGGAATCTTTTCTGTCTGCAGTGGTTCGGTTGTTTCCAGGAATTTACTATATAATAATACATATGGATTCCGCCAGGACGCCACAAACAGTATAATTCAAAATAATACCTGTTATAATAACACGCATACCGGACTATCTTTAAATAAGGCCAATCAATGTGAAATAAAAAATAATACCTGCTATAAAAACAATACTTACGAAATTTATATTCGCAGCGGCGCTGCTCTGAATATTCGAGAAATCCAGATCCGTAATAATATTATCCACGCGGACGGCAGCAGTGATTATGGGATCTACGTTGCCGATGGCGAACCTGAATCCCAGGACCATATCTTTGATTATAACTGTTTTTATCTTACCAATGGCGCGGCGGCCGGATATTGGCGGGATGAAAAACTTGAAACCTTCTGGAGCTGGCAGACTTCAAGCAGGCAGGACGGCCACAGCTTTGAATCTCTTCCCCGATTTGTTGATGACTCCGCCGATAATTTCCATCTGCTAAGCAACGAAGGACATTTTGAAGAGGGAGTCTGGATTTATGACGGGGGCAGCAGTCCCTGCTTGAACTTAGGCAATCCTGGAGACGACTACACTTTAGAGCCGGAACCCGATGGAGATCGTATTAATCTCGGAGCTTATGGGGGAACATTCGAAGCTTCAAAATCAAGCAAGAAAACCTCATCGATTGAATCGCCGGCCGGGAACGAGAAGTGGAGATTAAGCCATCCGATCTCATGGACAGTCTTCGGTGATACCTGGACACCTTCCGAGCGTATAAAACTGGAATATACATCAAATAATGTCGATTTTTACGAGATTACCAGCGGACTATCTTATATTGACGGAACTTATTCGAGCTGGAATACGCTACCCCTATCGGATGGCGCTGATTACCGGATCAAGCTCTCCGTCCTCCCCCCGGATGGTCCGGATGATTGGTCAACCAGTTTGAGCGGTCTGGTCATAGTGGATAACAGTCCCCCTGTTAATATCGGGTGTCTTCTCCCCTTTGATGGAAGTATCCGGCAATCGTTGTCCACTCCTTTAGCCGCTCTGGAGGCTGTGGATAGCCCCGGCGGTCTCAATGAAGAGCCATACTACTTTCAGGTTGACAGCAGTTCCAGCTTCAACTCCCCCCACTTACAAAACTCCGGATGGAAATCGTACAAAAACTGGCTTCCTATCCTTCTGCCGGACACCCTCTATTACTGGAGGGTGAGGGCAAGAGATGATGCTGAACCGGATTACAATGTCAGCGAATTCTGCGCGGAGACCGACGCCCCCGGAACCTACTGGACCTTCCGGACGATCGGAGTCTATCACGCGCTGGATATCGAGAGCCCGACCGACGGGCTGCGCTGGATTCTGGAAAACAGCGACCTCTCCCCGGGAGATATTATCTATGTGGACGGGGGACAGTACCTGCTCTCTTCACCGCTGGAGTTTACTTCCGATGACGAGGGGGAAGAATTTAGCCCGGTCAGGATTACCGGATATGATGGAGAGGTTATACTGGATGGGACCGGTTTCGATCATTGCCTGGAAGTAACCGGCGATTACTATCTGATCGAGAATTTCTCCTTTACCAACGCCAATGATTCCGGTGTATTGATCACCGGTGACCATAATATCCTCCAGGGTGGGAGGAGTTACTCTAACGGAGGGGACGGGATTGAGGTGACCGGGGATTACACCACGATTAAGAATATGCTGGTCTATAACAACGGCGCGGCGGGAATCCATCTGTTTACCTCACATCATTCGACTATCGAGAATAACACCTGCACCGGCAACACCACCAGGGAAGTTTTTCTGGAAGATGAGGAAGCGGTCTCCCCCCATCCCGAGCACGCGGTGGGCTCTACCTATTGCTCGCTCTTAAATAATGTTCTCTGGGCCGACGGATCCGGGCGGGTCTCGCTTTACGTGGAAGACGAGAGTGAGGTGGAATTCTCATCCGATTACAATAATCTCTACACTTCCGGGTCCGGGGCAATCGGCTACTGGAATAGTACCACGCAGAATAGTTTCACGGATTGGGGCAATGCCTGTGGTCAGGACCAGAATAGCCTGAATAACGACCCACTATTTGTCGGAGGAGGTGATTACCATCCCCAGAGCACGACCGGTTCCTATCATGGAGGCGCCTGGACTGCCGATCTCAACGATTCTCCCTGTCTGGACGGGGGGGATCCCGTTTCGATCTATTCCCGGGAATCGGCGCCCCACGGCGGGATAGTAAATCTGGGAGCTTATGGGAACACAATCGAGGCGTCCTGGTCGATTGGTTCGGCGACAGGGAGTAATTACTATGTTAACGATGATTCCACTGAATGGGATTATTATTGCTCGACTATCGGGCGAGCCTGGGAAACCGGAGTCTGGACCGGGACCGATCCCGATCATCCATTGCGCGCGATTACGGAGATCTTCGATCACCATACACTCATACCCGGTGATACGATCTACGTAGATACCGGCATATACACCATTACTTCGACAATAGAGATCCCTATCTCCGGAGTAGATGGAAATAAGTTTACTCTGACCGGATCACCAAATGACACAATATTAAGCGCGGACGGGATAGACCGGATCTTCTATCTTTATAATCGCGATAACATTACACTGGACGGGTTTAAGTGTCTCAATGCCAATGAAGATGGAATCTACGCCTATTCTTCTGACAATCTTTGCATCGGTAATTGTGAAATTCGAGGCTGCGGATCTAATGGTATATATACATACGCTAGTTCAAGCCCTCAGTTAAAGAATAATAAGTTGTTTTTTAATCAATTGATGGGAATAAATATTTCCTACACCACTTTAAGTTCAAATATAACGGACAACCTGATCGCCTATCATGGAAGTACCGGCATGTCCATAGGCGGAGGAGTTTCTTCTCTGGTGGGGAGAAACATTATTTTTAACAGTGAGGATGGTTTAAGATGTGGAAATTATCGGGGAGTTATAGAAAGTAATATCATTTATGACAATAAACACTACGGTTTTTACGGAGCTAATATAACGGCTAATATTAAAGAAAATACTATTTATAATAATGGCTCACATGGGATTTTTGTGGAGGGAGGGAGTTCCTCGGAGATAAAATCAAATACGATTTTTTCCAACGGTGGTATCGGCTTATACACGCGATCCCACAACAACTCGTACATCGTCAATAACTTAGTTTATCTTAACGTAGTTAGTGGAATTCAAGAAAGTCTATCTTCCCATGTGATAATAAATAGCAATACCTGTTATAAATCCGGGATAGGAATGGTCATCGGCAGCAACGACGCAACCGTACGCAATAATATGCTATGGACGTCAGAGACCGGTACATACGCGATCCAATTTGGGGGAACAGCCCCGGATACCATTAGTTCCGACTATAATAACCTATTCGTTGAAGGAGGAGCTTCTACCGGATACTGGAATGGAACATGGCAAACTCTTCTTGATTGGCAGGTTGCCAGCGGACAGGATGGCGGGAGTCTTGATTATGATCCGGAATTCGTCGGATCGGAGTCGGGAGATTTTCATGTTAAAAGCCCGATGGGGAGCTACCATAACGGATACTGGACCGCCGACGACAATGCCAGTATATGCCTCAATACCGGCCAGGTATATCTGGCCGATTCTCCCCTGGCATTTGCCATCTATACCGACTCCAGCTTTATCGAACTGACTGACGCGACGGATTTTACCGCCGGGACGGATTCAGTCGAGATCGAGGCTGATATTATTTTCTACACGGGCAAATCCGGGGACCGACTCACGGGAGTATCCGGGATCGAGCGTGAACATAACGCCGGAGCGAGAGTATTTCAACCGATC
>Ga0222702_1000537_pt1 | contig 10597 bp, 9 predicted proteins | sample AntAcemetage1504_FD_181152 | JGI IMG/M metagenome (GOLD analysis project Ga0222702, IMG submission 181152) | Saline water microbial communities from Ace Lake, Antarctica - #1504 | ecosystem: Environmental > Aquatic > Non-marine Saline and Alkaline > Saline | place: Antarctica: Ace Lake...
AGGGAGTTTCATTGTCGGCTATCCTAACGAGACTGAGGCAGACTACGAGGCAACCAAAGAACGGATTGCCAGCTGGGGTCTGGATGATGTATTCATCTCAATCGCCGAACCCATTCCCGGCACACCACTTGCCACCCTCTCACTCAAGACCCCGGTTGAAGAAAACCCCGTCTTCACTCCACACACCGGAGAGTATCATGCCCTGCATCTGAGTGAAGCAGAAGCCCGCTCATTTGATTTGCAGCTTCACGCCGATATGTTCAAACCCAATCTGCATGTCGTTTCAGACCAGCTCTTCTCGGCGTACCTTGCCGGCGTCCGGGAAGACGGAGCAAAGGTGCGGACAGTAACCGAACTTTTGAAAAAGTATCAATATTTTATTCTGCATTAAAGGCACGATGGCACTGCACAGGTGTGCCGGAAAGGGGCACTATCCTCCATGTTCTTTGTATGAAAACGTGTCTTAAACATTCATTTCATGCATATTTTTTGTAACTCACCAGAGGAAGCAATAAAAGGGACAGAAAATAAAAAACACTCAGAAGAATCTAAAAAAAAGATTGACGTTAAGGTGGAACGTCAGATTATAGCACACTCGTGAAAAGGTTCACGATGGTAATAATGCTGTTAATAAACGATCCCCAATCAAAAACCATACAGAAATCCCAGAAAGTCATTTTGTTCCTCCTACAGCTACTGAGTAGCTGAATAATATGAAATTGGAGGGGTAATTATTTAATCTTGTTGGGCGTTTAATTGTATTTTATATTTAATTATGTATTTTCCAAGATCCTTTGAGAGGGAAGACAAAACACAAAAAAACCTGAAGGATTATGAAAAGAAAATATTGAAAAAAGAAAGTCGGTAATTTAGTCTTCTTCTGCGTTAATTTCGTTCTGAATGTCGTGTCCAAGGCAGCCAATCGCATCAGCCCGGCATCGCTGGCAATGACGCATCTGCCGAACAAACGGAGCACAGGAATCCTGCATCGCAATCTTATCTTCCGGTGTAGGGGGAATTATGTTGCTGAACTTGTACTGTGGAATCACCGGAATTACATTGAATGTATAGACGCCCATCTCTCCGACGGTCTTTGCAACCTCAACGACATGCTGATCATTGATGCCTGGAATATAGACACAGTTGATTTTAACGAGCATCTTCTTTGCAATAGCAAGCTCGATACCTTTGAGCTGCTGGGAAAGGAGTTTTTCTGCTGCTTCACGACCGTAGAGTTTCTTTCCTTCCCATTCAACAAAGGAGTAGATCTTCTCGCCGATAGCCGGGTCAACGGCATTCAGGGTTACGGTCATATTACCCACATCGTACTCATGGAGAAAATCCACATACTCCGCCAGCATCAGACCGTTACTTGAGAGACACTTGATAGGTGTGGGAAACTCCTCTTTTAAAAGTTTCAGCGTCTCAAAGGTCTCTTCGTTGGCGAGCGGTTCACCGGGTCCGGCGATACCGATTACTTTGATAAACTGGTGCTTTTTCATGACCTTACGCACCAGCTTAACGGCCTCCTGCGGGGTTAATACCTTACTACAGACACCCGGACGGCTCTCATTGACGCAGTCAAACTGACGCACGCAGTAGTTGCACTGGATATTGCACTTCGGCGCCACCGCAATATGCATCCGTCCGAAGAGGTGACAGGCGTCCTCACTGTAACAGGGATGTTCCCGGATTTTTCTGAGCTGATCAGGATCATAGGGCACTTCCCTGCCGTCGATAGTTACACTGGGATAACCGTCTTTCATATTACCTACATTGCTGCTGACGGAACTTAAATGTTTTAATTTATCCGGAAGTTCTTTCGGTGATCTTCAACAGAAAAAAGAGAGACTGAGATTATACAGATTGCTCGATTCCAATTATTCTGAAGAACAGCCCCAGATAATCGTCATGCCAAGTTTGCACTTTCAGAATCTCAGTGCCCAGCACCGGAATCTTTGCAGCCATCGGAACCGGTGTTGGCACCGGGGTCGGAACTGCAGTCGGCACCGGGGTCGGGGCGGCAGTTGGCACAGCGGTTGGGACCAGAGTCGGCACCGGGGTCGGGGTGACGATCGGTTTTGGATCTGCATCATCCCAAGCCCAGTCATTTAGGGTATGTGTTTCAGAATCAAGTTCCCCATCCGAGTCTTTTACAACAAGTTGAACTGCATAAGATTTTTTTTCATCGTATTCAAAGACAGGATTTTGAACCGAAGAAGAACTCCAGCTATCATCATCAAATTGCCAAGTCCATCCAACTGGATTGCCAGAAGATTCATCTTTAAAATGGACTTCATACACAAAATAACCAGATGCATCCTTATAATAAAATATACTATAACCGAATTCAGCATCCAATTCTGCACAAACTGGAGTTATAAATAAGGAAAAAATTAATGCAATGCAAAGAACTAATTTTCCATTTATCATTCTCATGCAACCAACCCTCCTTTCAGAATCAGCAGGTAATACAGCAGCCCAAAGACAACTGCCGGCACTATCGCCGCCGCCGCAGCCCATCCACTGTCAACCTTATGGGCCTCGTAAAATCCCTTATACTGTAACGCCACTATCCACAGTGGAGCGGCGAAGGTTCCGAAGAAGGGAATCAGGCCAAAGGTTCCAAGCGGTGTCGCAGCATGGCAGGTAGACACGAGTGCCTCATCCGCGTAAAGATCCCACTTACCGGCTTTTAAGATGGCAAAGCCCAGCAAACCATAAATCAGCACCCCAAACACCACGAAGACCAACAATTCGACAATAATCAGAATCATGTCAACGGGGACGGAGAGCAGGGTTCCAAAGGTTCCCACATCAGGCGCAAGCATATTCGCGAGCACTGCGGCAACGAGAATGGTGACAACAGAATAGAGCCCTGCCATTAGCATGAGATATTTCAGACCTTGGCCCAATGACTCTCCGGCCGTTTCCTGAAAGGTCTCAGACGGATACTTCAGAAATCCAACTATCTTCTCTTTCAGACTCAGGGGATAGGCTTCAAGCCCATGGGACGCAACCCCGCCGTCCAACGGATACGAATCATACCCGCTCCCGGCAGACGGCGCCTCATACTGTGGTTGGGGTGGCGCATACTGAGGTGCCGGTTCCTGATAGGACGGCGCTGGCGGAGCATACTGCGGGGGGGGCGGTGGAGGAGGCCGATACGTCAGCGAAGCCTCCTGGTAGACTGGTTGCTGTGGTGCTGGAATTGGAGCAGCAGAACGCGGAGCCGGAGCGGGTGCAGGAGTGTAACCCCCACTGGCGCCGCCAACCATGGACTCAAATGTCGCCAGCACACGATCGCGCTCGGCCTGCGCATTCTCAACGCCTTCAAACGTCACCACAATTCTGCCGGATTTCCCTCCTGAAGAGAGGGCAAAGACACCAATCGCCGGTTCGCCGAACTCATTCGTGGTCCGCTCAACTCCCTGTATTCGCTCAAAACCATACGCAAGCGGCTTTGAGCCATCTTTCAGGGGAGAGAAGACAACTTCACGGGAGGTGAGCGTGAGGCTAAACTGATGTGACTTGATGCGGACCGCAGGAGATTGTAGCACCACGGCACCTCCTGCACCGCCGGACGGGTTATTCACGTTAGATGTTCACCTTGTATCTCCTATTTATTTCCTGAATGGGGATAAAGGTGGCTGAAAATACACCAAAAAGCGACAACTCAAGACGATTTCTTAGACACCATTCGAGACTTCATCGAACTTTTCCCATTTCACTATTCTTCAAAACCTACATATAGATCAGAGCCGGAAAAAGAACCTATGAACAAAGCTCCTTTCCTCTGGATACTCTGTGCCGCCGTCCTGCTCGGCTGCATTGCCATCGCCGGGTGTAGCGGAACAGAACCCACCGCGCCCGCCACCGCCGTGCCAACACCTGTCGTTTCTCCAACTGCCGAACCGGCGCCCACCTATGCCGTCACTGCTCCCATCAAAGTCGTCGGTGAAGGCATTTACGGCATTAGGACTACACTTGATGCGAAAGAAACAGCCAATGACGTGCACGTCTCGGTGCTCTTTAACGCGACAAACACGCTTGGCGCCAGCGGACCGGGAACACCAATTTACATGACATTCTTCGCATACAACTATGACGCGGTGCCCGCCTCTTTCAACCCGCAGACCTCAGAGGACGTGAAAGCTGCCGGTATCCCGTACAAAACCCGGCGTGATACCATCTACTCAATGAACGTCAAGTCTTGGGGAGCAGACCTGCCATCTGATTCTTCACAGGGAAGTCTGGATCTCACAAAACCCTACAACTACGGCGTTATTCTTGAGAAGGACAGCCCCGCCTGATATCACTCCTCTTTTTTCTGTTCCCCGTGTTCCCCCAGAATCAGCCCAATGTTTGGCGTGATAAACCAAACCGGGAAAATACCAAAACGTGCCCGCACATCGGTAGTATAAATCTCAGTCTTGATTGTGAGCACCCGCATCGCTCTGAGACGGTCAACACAGGCGAACTTCCCGGCATCAGCAAATCCTGCAAACGACACCGGCAGAGCACGGGTCTTTTGCAGCACCTGTCCCTCCAGAACCTGAATTTTATAGCCCAGCATCTCCTGAAGCAGGCGCCTGCTGTAGATTCCCTGTAAAAAACGCACCAGTGTGACCTGCGTAAAAAAAATGAGAATGAGAGGATAGAGGCGCCAGTCGGGTGCAAACTGTTCCATCGTCATCACATGTTCCAGCGTCCAGCGGGGCAGCAGAAAGACGGCAACAAGAATGAAACTTACCGCAGCAATGACAAAAGCGACGGCAAAGACAAATTTCAGAGCCGAAATCCACCCCTGATCCTTTCGTTGGTGGTAATCTCCCGGAAGGTCCAGTAACAGGCCAAAAAATCCCGGCGAGTAAGGCCTGACAATCTGAATAATGAGATAAAAAATAATAATGGCAACCGACTGAAACAGCACCATCACCACACTTCCGGTGCTCATCACTCCGGACCCATAGGCACCATAGAGAGCAAGAACAATATTCAGGGAAAAAATCAGGATGATACCGGGAACCAGAGGCTGAAAGTTCACAAAGAACATATTCCACCCGATTTCTGAGAGAGAACGGCTTTCCCGCATTATATCGTCGAGATGAGAAGAAATCTCACCTTTCACTTCATGGTAGAGTTTCCTCATGCGATGGCGGGTCCGGCGCTTTGTGTGTTCCTTTCTCCTCAGGTGTTCGGGGATGAGGAGCAGGAACGGATTGAGCATCAGAAACAGAAAGGATGAGACTATCCAGAGGTCAATATAATCCGACCACAATATCCAGATTGCCCCGTTTAAGAGCAAGAAAAAGAGAAGAACGAGTGCCTGATGGACGGTACCATAGGGACGACGGAGATCTTCCTCTGAACGATGAAGGTCAACAAGGTGCTCTTCCACCAGTGCCAGAAGTTCCTCTCGTTCTTCTTCGTAGTTTTGCACCGGATCGTCTATCATCCTGCTTTCAGTTCCTTTTTGCCCGTGCCTGCCACAATGCCTTCTGGTAAATCCTAACTCCTCAGGACCACCAGACGCTGTTCGGTCATCTCCTCAATTGCAAACCGCGGGCCTTCCTTTCCGGCGCCGGAATGTTTTGCGCCGCCATAGGGCATATGATCCGCCCTAAAGGTGGAGATATCGTTGATAATCAGGCCCCCAACCTCTGCGTGGGTCACCGCATACTGTATCCGCCGGATGTCATGCGTAAAAACACCCATCTGTAGACCATAGGGCGTAGCGTTCGCCAAGGCAATTGCATCGGCAAAGTCCCGGTACGGCGTCACCGTAACTACCGGCGCAAAGACCTCTGTGGCATTCACTGCCATCTCCGGGCGGGTGTGTGCAAGCACCGTTGGAGTGAACAGGGTCCCCTTCACGCTCCCGCCGGTAAGAAGCGTTGCACCATCAGCCACTGCCTCTTTAACTTTGGAATCAGCTATTGCTGCCGCAGATGGTGAGATCATCGGCCCCACATCGGTCTTCGCATCCATCGGGTCGCCTGTCTGAAGCGCTTTGACCTTCGGCAGGAGCAAATCCAAAAACGCGTTCTGGACTGTTTCCTGCACAAAAACCCGCTGTACTGAGATGCAGACCTGCCCTGCGTTCGCAAAACCACCGATGGCAATTCGTTCCGCAGCACGCTTAAGGTCAGCATCGTCATGGATGATTGTCGCGGCGTTGCCACCCAGTTCAAGACCCATGGGTGTCGCACCGGCGCAGGCTTTGAGATGCCATCCTACTGCCGGGCTGCCGGTGAAACTCCCATAGGCAATCCGCGAGTCGGTGGCAAGCGCCTGGGCATGACTCGTCGTGCAGGGAAGAACGCTGACTGCCTCCGGTGGCATACCAGCCTGAAGGACCGATTCACCAAGCATCAGGGCCGTCCGTGGCGTCTGGGAAGATGGTTTCAGGATAATAGGATTCCCGGCGGCAATCGCCGGACCGAGTTTGTGACAGGCAAGGTTCAGAGGGAAGTTAAACGGCGTAATTCCCAGCACCGGCCCCCGTGGCACCCGGTGGATAAACGCAGTATAGCCTGAACCCGCCTCAGACCAGTCCAGGGGCAGAATTTCGCCGCCGATGCGCCGGCCCTCCTCAGCACTGATTGCCAGCGTCTGAATCGTTCGGCCGATCTCCCCTCGTGCCTGTGTAATTGGTTTGCCACATTCCAGCGTAATTGTCTGGGCAAGCGTCTCCTGCTCCTCACGGAGACCTTCGATGATACCTTCAAGGATGCGGGTTTTTTCCCAGGTCTTCAGTTCCTTTGTTGTATGAAATCCACGCACCGCGCCAGCAAGTGCCGCCTCGATATGTTCAGAACCTGCACGGCATACCCGATGCACCGCTTTTCCGGTAAAAGGGTAGAGAACATCGGCCTGATCCTCTGATTCGGTCCAGACGCCGGAACAGAGAAAAGGATACGCAGTTTTCATGCATGATAATAATCGGTAAGATAGGTAAAGGTGACGGGAGGTAATCTTAGGTACCAGAGAAGCAAATACATAAAACAATTATGTACCGTCTCGTCTGTATCAATTGTCAGGCAGAATACTCCGCCGATGAGATCCTGTACCGGTGCCCAAAGTGCGACCACCTGCTCAAGGTTAGTTACGACCTTGATGCGATGACCTTCACACAGAAGGACTGGGAAAAACGCCCCATCTCCGTCTGGCGGTATCGCGAACTGCTGCCGGTAAGAGGTGAACCCGTCACCCTGCAGGAAGGAGGGACTCCTCTCTACCATCTCCGCCGCATCGGTGAGGAACTGGGAATCAAAGAACTCTACGCCAAACATGAAGGCATGAACCCAACCGGTTCCTTCAAAGACCGGGGCATGACCGTCGGTGTCTCAATGGCCCGTCAGCTTGGGATGGAGACCGTGGCCTGCGCAAGCACGGGGAATACCTCGGCAAGTCTTGCGGCGTATGCAGCAAAGGCTGGCATGCCTGCGATTGTCCTTCTCCCGGCAGGTAATGTGGCACTTGGCAAGGTTGCACAGGCCCTAATGCACGGCGCGAAGGTTATCGCGGTTCGTGACAACTTCGACCGGGCCCTTGAGATGGTCCACGAACTCTGCCTCTCCGAAGGCATCTATCTGTTAAACTCCGTCAACCCGTACCGGCTGGAGGGCCAGAAAACCATCGGTTTCGAGATCGTGGATCAGCTTGGCGCCGTTCCGGACAGGATAGTGCTGCCGGTCGGTAACGCGGGCAATATTTCAGCGGTGCACAAAGGTCTCGGAGAACTCATCGAACTTGGTTTCACTGAGGATATGCCAATGATGACCGGCATTCAGGCCCAGGGGTCCCGCCCGGTCGTCGACGCCATTGAACAAAACCTCAATCCACTCATCAACCAGAAAGACCCGGAGACGGTTGCTACCGCAATTCGCATCGGTGCCCCGGTAAACGCTGAAAAGGCACTCACAGCAATCCGTGCAACCGGTGGAACCGCTGAGGCAGTCACCGACGAGGAAATTCTTGCAATGCAACGTGACCTCGCCCGTAAAGAGGGCATCGGCGTCGAGCCGGCATCAGCGGCATCTGTGGCAGGCATCAAAAAACTTCTTGAGGAAGGACGAATCGACCGTGACGAGCGGATTGTCTGTGTCGTAACCGGCCATCTGCTGAAAGACCCGGAGACCGTGATAAGACAATGCAACCCGCCAATCGAGATCGACGCCACAAAAGAAGCACTGCTCTCTGTCTTGCACTGATTTTCTGCCTCCTGTTCTGCCTGACACCGCCCGTTGCGGCGCTTCTGGCAGAATACCAGATAGCAGACGACGGCACCTCATATAACGCGACCACAGCAATCTCGGTCGGGGAGAACGGACGGTTTCGTATAACGGGTCCGGGGATGATGGGTGAGGCAATTCCCATCAGTCCTGACGACCTCGTGGTCACTGCCGAAAATGGAACAATTGAAACAACCAATGAGGGATCGGGCTATTACGGCGTTCCTCCCGGCAACTATACTATCTCCTATTCGGCACCGGTGACCGACCGGACCTTTGAAGTGCTCTTTGATGCTCCCTACAATGTGACCGTGCATCTGCCGAACACCTTCAGTATCTCGAATAAAGCGCTTGCCCAGATCAGCACCGGCGGACAGGTACAGGAAGATGGGGACAGCGTTACCGTCACTTGGGAGCGTGTCCGGTTTGCCCAGATGCGGTTCTATGATATTCTGCAGGAGACGATTCTTTTTGCATTTGGGACCTTCTGGCTGGCGATGGTGGTCATCTTTGCGCTGCCGTATTTTATGTTGCGAAGACGCCGGTAACCTTCCCTCTTCATATTCTAAGAAACAGATCCTGCCTTCTCAAACAGGACATGGGATCGCTCCCTTTTTTTACTGATATTAAGACCAATATAATCTGTTGAAACAAATCGAACTCAGAAGCATACGAAGAATAATCGAAATCTGCGGAAAAAAGAAAAAGGCGATAATAAAATTATTTGAGATTCAGTTTATTTTTTCTCGATATTCATATCAATACCAAACTTCTCAGCATTGGCATCTGCAATCGCCTGAATCTTTGCGATCTCGGCCTCATTTCTCTCCGGCCTGAAGAGGTGGCGGAACCGCTTCTGGGTCTTCAGATAGTCCTCGACCGGTCTTCGCATCGGGAGTTTCTTGACTTTGGTAACCACGCCGTTCTCCATCTCATAGTTTACCCAGAGACCGGAGGCGATCGCCATCTTGCCAATCTCAACCGTCTTTGCACCATCAAATCCCCATCCGGTGCAGCAGGGCGTCTGGATCTGGATATAACACGGTCCTTCGATATTGACTGCTTTATCTACTTTATTTATGATGTCGTTTGGATACGCCGTTGAGGCAGTCGCCACATACGGGGCACCGTGTGCTGCAAGAATTGCCGGAAGGTCCTTCTTCCTCGTCTTATTACCGGTCGAATTTTTACCGGCAGGACTGGTCGTCGTATCTGCGTCGTAGGGTGTTGCACCGGACCGCTGGATGCCCGTGTTCATATACGCCTCATTGTCATAGCAGATATACGTAATATTGTGACCCCGTTCAAAGGCACCTGAGATGCAGAGCATACCGATGTCAAAGGTCGCACCATCTCCACAGATACAGACAATGTGCTCGTCCCTGCCCTGCTTTTTCAGAGCTGAGTCGATACCGGAAGCAACCGCTGCTGCATTCTCAAAGAGTGAGTGAATCCACGGCACCTTCCATGCCGTCTCCGGATATGGTGTGGAAAAGACTTCCATACATCCCGTTGAAGCAACGACAATCGTATTCGCTCCGGCCCCTTTCATGATAAGACGTGCTGCAAGCGCCGGTCCACACCCACCACAGGCACGGTGTCCGGCGTCAAACAGTTCGCATGATTTGTCAGCCATCTCAGATCAACTCCTCACGAAGACCGTAGAACATATTTCCTTCACCTTTCAGGGCAAGGTCAGCAATCGCCGCAACATCACGTTTCCGGATATCACGACCACCCAGACCTGCCACGTAGCTAAATACTGCCGTTCCGGTGCCATCCATGGCATCCTTGACTTCAGGGCCAACGGCGCCTTTCATCGCAGAGCCAAGAGAGATATTCTTCTCAAGAACAGCAACAGTTCCCACACCGGAAAGTGCTGCGCGGAGTTCCTCAGCCGGGAACGGACGGTAACAGCGAATCTTCACAAGTCCGGCCTTTACGCCGTTCTCACGCATCTCGTCGATAGCGTCTTTTATTGTTCCACAGATAGAGCCGAGTGCCACAAAGGCGACATCAGCATCTTCCATCTTATAGGACTCCACAAGACCGGAGTAGTCACGTCCGAACTGCTCGCCGAACGCTTTTCCGGCCACCTTAAGTGCCTCTGCTGAACGCACCATCGCTGCGTCGTTCTCATACCGGAATTCAAGATAGTAGTCCGGTGTCGCATACATACCCATTGAGATCGGATTTTTTGCATCCAGCATCTGGTAGGCGTTGTAAGGGCCGAGGAACGCATCGACCTCTTCCTGGGTCGGGATATCCACCGGCTCGTAGGTATGCGAGAGAATAAACCCGTCAAAGCAGACGAAGCTTGGCAGAAGAATGTCGTGATCCTCTGAGACCTTGTAGGCCAG
>Ga0222702_1000538_pt1 | contig 10596 bp, 15 predicted proteins | sample AntAcemetage1504_FD_181152 | JGI IMG/M metagenome (GOLD analysis project Ga0222702, IMG submission 181152) | Saline water microbial communities from Ace Lake, Antarctica - #1504 | ecosystem: Environmental > Aquatic > Non-marine Saline and Alkaline > Saline | place: Antarctica: Ace Lake...
CCATGCAGTTCCCTGTTGAGAAAAACCTCGAACAGACCATAGGCAACATCACTGAGTGCATGAGCATCGTTCTCGTTCATACTATTCTGTTAGAGGAAAAGAAAGATTAAAGGTTTTTCTTTTACGGATGCTTCCTATCAGTAACTTGATTTTAGATTGGAAATTCTATGCTCAAAATTAACCTGAAATGGGCCACAAATTAAAAAAATGCCCCTTTTTGTCCATCTCAATCTCTGGTGCAATACAAATGAGTGGATGTGCCTCAAAAAAATCTTCAGAATAAGGAAAATATTTCATTACCAGTGTTCATAGATGTTAGGTACTATGAGTCAGTTACGATGGAAATGGGACTTTGGCCTTACCTTCCGGCAGGTTGTCATATGGTTCCTGATGTTGGTACTTTATCTGATATTTCTGACAGTGCTGGTGTCCTTCTTCCCGGGCAATTACATGTTGCCCTTGGGAATCGTTGTCGTCTTTGCACTGGCCCAGTATTTCTTTTCAGATAAATTAGTGCTGATGAGCACCGGAGCAAAACCGGCACTGGAAGATGAGTACCCAAAACTTCATGCTACGATTGCGCGTCTTGCAGAACGGGCAGATATACCAAAGCCACGGGTTTATGTGATGACATCCCCGGTTCCCAATGCGTTTGCAACCGGACGAAGTCCTAAAAACGGTGTGGTCTGTGTCACAGATTCAATCATGCGGCTTCTGGAAGCAGATGAACTTGAGGGAGTGCTTGCCCACGAACTCTCACATATCAAGAACCGTGATATTCTCACAATGACGGTAGCCAGTTTCCTTGCTATGATTGCGTTTATGATCATGCGGTATGCGTTCTGGGGGTCGCTCTTTAACAGTCGCGACAGCGGTGGCAGTTACCTTGTCATCATTGCGGTGGCCGTTGTCGTTGGTGTTGTGTCACAACTTCTGATGCGCCTTCTCTCCCGCTACCGTGAGTTTGCAGCAGACAGGGGAAGTGCCTACATCACTGAGAATCCTGCCGCCCTCAAGCGCGCTCTACAGAAAATCAGCGGAAAAATGGAGACAGTCCCAACAAAGAAGAAGCAGGAGATCGAGGGAGCAAACGCTTTCTATATTATTCCAGCAATTTCCGGGGAGAGCATCATGGAGCTCTTCTCAACCCACCCTCCCCTGCAAAAGCGTATTGAGGCGCTCGATAAAATAGAAGCTGAGATGCGCCAATAAACCATCTCATTCTTTCTTTTTTCAGTTCTGAAACATGCATATTCATTACCTGCTGGCTACAATAGAATAAGGCACGCATGTGCGCATCGATGGTCTAGTGGTATGACTTTGGCCTTCCAAGCCAATAGCCCGGGTTCAATTCCCGATCGATGCATTTTTCTCTTCACTTACTGGGCTCGTGGTCTAGTTGGTTATGACGTCGCCTTCACACGGCGGAGGTCTCGAGTTCGAATCTCGACGAGCCCACTTTCTTTTCCTCAAAATTTTTGCTCTTACTCTTATAGATGCTTCACCGCTTTCAAAGGAAAATTGAAGTTAGAGAGTCTTACACCGCCAGTTTTTTGTAGCAAAAGATCCTACTAAGAATTATGGACCATGAACACACCTGCCAGTTTTGCGGCAGACCGGCGATAGGCATGCAAATTCTCGGGTGTATTGCCCAATATGTCTGTGAGATTCATGCCGAACAACCTCTTGTTGAGATGGACCCCGGCACAAAACTCGATCATGGTGCCTCCTATTATGTACGGTATGCAGACGATGAAGGCAAACAATCCTGACGGGTCAGCTTCATAATCCTAACTCAGGAAATTTCCTCACCTTCCCATAAATACCAGAAATTTTCTTTCAGATTAAGATTTTACAGTAACCATCCCTCTACTGGCTTTTCCACAATTAACTGAAAAAAAGTTGTGCGATCTCTTCCAGTTGCACAATCAACGAGACTTCAGGAGAGAAATTACTCTTTCTTTTCCTTTTCCAGAATTTCCTGAGCCTTCTTCTCCTCCCATTCCTCATTTGGTTCTTTATATGTCTCATAGGCATTCCAGACCAGACCAATTCCCCAGAATACTGTGACAAAGTAAAACCACAGATAATCAGGCGAAAAAATTAAATTGATAACAATCAGGAGCAGATTGACCAGAATATAGGCAGCAAGATGATGATAAAAGCCTTTAATCCGGCGAGCTTTGGCTTTTGCCTTCTGATAAGCCTCATTTTCATCCATTAAACAAACAGTGAGTTAATCTATTATATAGTTCTTTGGCACTCTGGATTTACCCATCCACTTAGTGGCTCGATTTTTCTTTCAGATGAATGAAACGCATACCAAAAAATATCCCAAAATAAGCAAACGAACTCCAGTCTGGAATTACAAAAGCCAATAGAAGGGCAATAAATGCAAAAGTGGGGAACAATACAGAAGCAAATGTCTGAATTCTGATATATGAATCAGAAAGAGTTCGATTCAGATATTCAGGATGTCTTTTAACCCATGTCCACTGCAAAAGAAAGAGCAGTGCAAGTATCAGCATAATGGCCTGGAAAAGTATCATCTTTCCACTGCCGACATCAGAGTCCATATTTAAGGCGGTGCTAAAGGGCACAAGACAGGTAAAGAAGATGATGGTAATATTGATGAGAACCAGCATACTGTCAGTGTACCGTATAACCGCAAAGACACGATGATGGATTATCCAGAAGGTAGCAAGAATTGCAAAAGCCACGGCATAATGGAAGATCTGCGGCCAGACCGCCCAGAAAATAGTGCTAACGTCAGATCCGGGCACCTTCTGCGGAAGTTCAAAGGAGAGGACCATAATGGTAATTGCAATTGCAAGTACAGCATCAAAGAAGGATTCAAGGCGATCAGGTGAACGAAGTGTACTCTCCGGAGGGGTTTGTTTGCCATCTGCATCATTCATCTGATATTACATCTCCATTCTTCAGGACGCATTATAATAATCTACAAACTTTACTCTCACTTAGTATTTGTTTTTTCATTCTCACGCTGTCATTTCAAATGGAATTACTCCTGATAACCGGAGATATAAAAAAAGTGAGAGAGATTATGCTGCCCGTTCCTCAGATGCCTGATATACAAATCCGGCAATAATTCCCACAAGGCCAAATACAATAAACAGAATGCCGAGCACCCAGATCAGTAATTCAGTTGTCAGGAACGGGAACCAGATAAGATAGACACCAATAAGGATCGAGATAATTCCTACAATAGCAATAAGGATGCGGAAACCAAGACCTTCGCCGGATGCTGTTGCAGCGACGGCGAGTTCACCAAGACCCGCAATGAAAGCCCAGATGGCAATCAGAATTGGGATAGCAACAAGAAGAACAGTTTCATGCAGGAGGGCAAGCACCCCAATGATGATTCCAATAATTCCCAGAAGAATCAACCCCGTACGATATCCCGCTTCCCGGTGTGCCATGGTCCCCTTGATGATCGTTGCAATGCTTAAGAGGACAATTAAGGCACCAAGAAGGTAGCCAAGAATGTTATACACTACATCAGGCCAGATCACCATTACTGCTCCAAAGATAATGGATATCAGACCCTGAATGAGCATTATCCACCAGTTCATCTGGATATACTGCTCTTCGACAATAATTACACCTTCAGTCATACAGTTAACCTCATCATAATCTACGTAGCAAACTATTAATAAATTCTTGTGGATATTGGATTTTATCCCAAGAATTCTCCATATCAGCAGAGATATTTAATATTCCTGTTTTAAGGAGACAGAGAGTCTGCGAAAAATAGTATCTATACTATTATTCAGGGCAACAGTCCGGTAGATTCTTCTCTGTCACTAACGGATTCACCTCTATGATTCGCTGTCCTATGTGCAAAAGTATTCATATCTATCCTCTTTCCGGAGGATATACAGGGTGGCAGTACCGGTGCAAAGATTGTGGTTATATTGGAGCACTGGTGATCGAATATCTGCCAGATGAGAAAGAGACTGATCCATCTAAAAAAGAATAGATTACTAACAAATGGAAATTAGAAAATCTGACAGGAAGTTATTCTTCCTTTTTCTCACCCAGTATCATTTTACAGGCAGAGCTTAAGGCCACCAGTTTCCACCGTTCACGGGCAAGAATCAATGCCGCAGCACCTTTTACTACAGTATTTGGAACTGTGCCGGGAGTTGAGGCATCCTCTGCGAAGTTCATAGTATGAGACTTCCACTTTGTACTTTTTGGGGGCTTTTGTTCTGTCATCTTCTATCATCTCCTTTGAGTGCTGTTCTGAATTTATCCAGACGTGAACGTTTCATCCATGTTATCTCTTCATCGAAATACTCTATCCAGGTCGCCATGCTCTCCTGTAGTTCCTTCTGTCCGGAAGCAATGGTATCGAGACGTGCCTCAAAATAGCGTATCCAATCATCAGTACAGGCAATCTGATCCTGCACCGTAGCGTGTTGGGTTTCCTGTTCTCCAACAGATTTCTCTGAAGCAGCTTTCATTGAAGATAGTTCCTTCTCCAACGTTTCAGTCCTGGCAATCAGGCGTGCGATACGCCGTTCCTGTGCCGCAAAGGAATCATCAAGAGAAGATGAGATCCTGGAATCATGACCACCGATTGATGATGGTTTTGATTGTGAAAATGACTGTTCTTTAACCGAGGATGTGGCAACAGAACACGTGCCCTCACCGGGTTTATTTGCCGGGCGGTTTCGCATCAGTTCTGACACCGTTTTACGTGTCGGTTTCTGATACTTTGTAAGGATCTCATCATGACTGGTTCCCTGCGCCGACAATTCAGCAATGGAACGAATCAGTGGCACAGCACCCGGTTCAAACAGAGATATCCTGCCAATTTTGCGGGAGGGAAGAACAGAACCATAATTTTCAACCAGTGAACGGACCTGTGCCTCGTCAAGACCGGTTTCCTGTGCAATATCACTCACTTTGAGGGTACGTCCTTTCATAATTTTAAATCAGGCTCCTGCGAAATCTTCTGATAGGAAGGTATCAGACGTGGATATCTAAATGTCTTTCGAGTGGTGCCAAACCATCTCATAAGAGAGAGAAAAAAAGAGTTGTAAGCTACATAGGAAAAGAGAGAACCATTCAGAACACGATTTAAATTGGCTAAAACGGAGAATATGGCTATTAATATCCGTTAAACTGCTTTTTGTTTGCTGCAACTGACAAAATAAAAAAAAAGTATTGTTAGAATCCGATCTCACTCAGCGCCGCATGCACCCGGTCCTTCACTGAGGCAAGATCCATGGAATAGAATTCCTGTGCCTTACGCGAATCCTCGGTGGTGCCAAACGTTTCTAAACGTTCAAGGGTCTTCTCTGCCGTATCATCCACCCACATCCGATACGTCTCTGTATCAACCTCAACAATAGATTCTATCCGGATTGAGACAAAAACCGCTCCATCAGGCGTCTCGCGTACATTTGGTTTCCCAACCACAGCTACAAATGAACCCGGCTCAATCTTGGCAAGCTGCTGCATGGCCTCGGGCTGATAACTCCCGGCGTTCACAAAGAACTGTCCGGTTGGTTCACGGACCCTGCCAGTGTAGAACGGTCCATTGTCGCCACGTTTATCCTTCTGAGTGAGTTCCCCACAGAAAAAGAGCCTGTTACAACGCTGACCGGTCGGGAGCATCACATACGTGGGACTCATTTCAGTATCGCCATCGCGGAATTGCAGACGGGTCTCACGTAATTCAAAGGCAAAGGCCCGCCGTGCCGGTTCACGTACAAAGCTTCGTGGCTGAGGTGTGCTGCCGGTCATTCCCCGTCACCTCCTTCTGACTGTACTTCAGCAGGAAGCGGAGCACTGGTATTGAGCAGGTCAGCATGCTTTCCGGCATCAAACGTACAAAATTCCCCTTCTTTTACCAGCAACGCACTGTCCATATCACTACCGCTGAAGGTAAAATACCGACCGAACAGTGCTTTCTGAATTTGCAGGAGGACATCATCATACCCCAGCGGATTGTTCTCAGCCGTTAGAATCGCCTCATCGAGAGTGATGCCAGTAAGTTTTTCCGTCATTTCACGCTGGATCAACAGATTACGTGCCTTTTCTCCATCGTCAAGCACCGCAGAAATCCGCAGATCATACGTGAACTTTTCCTGGTGCTCATGAATCTGGCACCAATTCTGCCGGTCAAGCACCCGGTTACACCCTTCTACCGAGCAACGTTTGATGACACCGGAGCGGGCGTTTACATGCACCAGAGCACCGGTTATTGTGACGTCACCAGTCGCAACCTCAATATCTGCTCCATCCTCGCGCATAATCATCGCGCCGGATAAATCCAGTGAGAGCTTACCCTGATATTCGTCAACTCCGGCATAATAGAGAGTGTAAACCTTATCAGGTTCAAGTCGTTCGGTTTCCTGATCATTTTTCCAGGTTACAAACTTGACGACACCGGTCTCATCACCCACAAGACCCGTCTGGAACATCCGGTCATGTCGTGGTTCCCACTCCTGCATCATCTTGACTCGCACCGAGACAATCCCGGGTTTTACGTCCTCAAGTTTGGTAATCGCCGGGATGAGCGGGCGATCTTCATCAATGGGCGTTATCTTTGTGCCGGAATGCACCTTCAGGCTTGGAGCACTGCGGTATTCATCGACAACCGCCGACTCAATCAGGTACCACTTCCGTTCTTCCATCACGGGAGCGTTTGCTTTCTTCCAGACAACAAAAGAGATCGCGCCGGTTCCATCATCAATCACACCTTTCTGGGCAATCGATTCAGAAGGAGTCGGAGTCAGGGACACAATCTTCCCTTCAACCGTGACCCACTCGTTCACCGCGACATCACCAAGAGGTTTTACCTCTGACGAACCTGAAGACTGTACAGAATTACTTAATCCATACTCGCGCATCAGTTCATTGGTTACGGTCCGCTCAGCTTCATCTACCGGGATACAAAATTCCTGAACCAGCAGGTTCAGTTTTGAGACCACACGTTCTCTTTCAACGCATGCTCCCTTCTCTTCAATCTTCCGGGAGATTCGTTCTATTACATCTGATGGTATTTCCATCTTAATCATCTCCACTTTAACATAATCATTGCCAAATATTAAAGGTACGCCGTGCGGTGTGAAAGTAATCAGTTCGGGTACATAACGTTCGGATCGCCCTAAAAATCCCGTAGATTGGTAGAATGCGTGAATATAAGTACCACAAAAATCAATACATCAGATATGGTGTTAACAGCAGACAGTCTGATTGCAGACCTCATCAAAGAAAAACCTGCAGCAGCAGAGACACTCTTCAGATTTGGCATGGGTTGCGTGGGTTGTGCGCTTGCCAACAATGAGACAATTCGTCAGGCAGCAGCAGGTCATGGCATTCCACTTCCTGAACTTCTTGACGCACTTGAAATCCCTGAGAGCGAATAATCTATTCCTTTTTTTTCTTTGCCAAATCTTTGAGTTCAGCAAGTGTCGCTTCCGGATGCTCCGTGAGGTAGTTGGCAACTTTTGGCTCATGGTTAAGCGTGCAGGATTCGCAACTCCAGACCTTCCGGCCGTTTGAAGCCTCAATCCAGGCACCCAGTGACAGGTCTTTGCAGGGATACAGAGGACAGAAGCAGAAATCGCAGCACTGCCCCTCAAAATGACAGGGATAATACGGGCACCCCTCCGGCTGCCACTCAGACCAGTGCTCTCCTCCAATAGTGCTGAACACAAAGAACGATTCCTTCTGACGTTCTACCGTCCCTTCATGACGTTTCAGGGCTTCTTTCACACCAAAGCGAACTGCTTCGTACACACGCCGCCCTGCCTCTGTGAGGGTTCCGGCATATTGGTGGACTACTTCCTCACCTTCACACGCGACAACCACTGCATCAGTAGTGGTGCCGGTAAAGGAGCGCCCCATCTCAGCCAAGGCGTGCGCTTTTGCTTCAGTTGCTGTAATAATCGTTTCAATCAGAGCGGCGTCACAGAGACGTTCCCTGCTGGTGATGATAATATTAATCGTTCCCGGCGCGTGTGGATGGTCAGGATTCGGATTTGAAACGCCTGCGGTCACAAAAACCGTGATGAATTCATACGAGAGAATGCAAAGGGAACGCATCGAAACAGCCGTTAACAGTCCAAAAAAGTCGTCAGAAAAGTCATATTCGGAGACAATCTCCTGAAGGTATCCGTTCACATCTTCACAGTCAAAGGATTTAGGAACGGTGTGATTAAAAATAGTTGACACAGCACCAAGACCGCCGCCGGCCCCGGTGCTTACTGCTGAAAAATTACCGCGGACAAAAAGAGTCTCGCCGCGGAGAAAGTATCTCATGCAACAGTATAATGCGCCCGATCTTTTAACTCCTGCTTTTTGCCTGCGTTCCACCCGGAAACATCAGCAAGGTAACCCGTGACCCGGGAGACCTGTGATACGTCATGCGAACCGCATTCAGGACAGATCGGCTGGCCACAGATGGGACAGTATTCAATTCTCTCGACGATTGTATGTGAACAGTGACAATGATCCAGCGGGCACATGATTTCAAGGTTCATCTCACCACAGCTGGGACAAGGTGATTCCTCCACTACATAGTGACAGGTGTGACACTTATATTGCCGTTCTTCCACCGGAATGTCGTCAAGTGACTTGTATTTCTCGATTAACTTGCGCTGTTCTTCGCTCCAGTTCATAGATAGTTTATTGCTGCCATATTCGATAAACCTTCGTACCAGTTTCGGAAACGGCGCAATTTTCGAACGTTGCCACGAAGAAAAGGTATAAAATGAAGAGAATCTAAATACGCAAAACAAAGAGAGTATCCTGCCTCTGAAAGACAGAATATGAATATGCCTCAGGTGACTCATAGGGCTCATCACCAACCATACACTTCACCATACCGGTGAAACGGTTTCAGAGTTGGTCACTCATCATCGGCAGAAGGCAGCATAGGATTTTGCAGCAGCGCCGGGATCTTCAGCAGTATAGATCGACCGCCCCACAATCATACCATCAATAAGAGGCGCAATCTCTTCGGGTTTGCCTCCCTGAGCACCGACACCCGGTGAGAGGATCTTCTTTTCACCGACAATGCTGCGTAACTCTTTTACGCGCTCTGGGCGGGTTGCCGGCGCAATAATTCCGTCTGCCCCACAGGCAACTGTCATGGCAGCAAGTTTCTCCGGAACACCGCCGCAGTAGAAATCGAGCGCGCCGGGGTGGCTCATCTCACAGACAACATAACATGCCCCGTCTTCCTCATGCGCCACGTCCACCACGGCCTGAAGCGAGTCTTTGCCGCAGAATCCCTGTACGATTATTCCGGCAAACCCGGCATCAAAAACCTGCTCTGCGATAAGCTGGTTCGTATTCGGAATATCTGCTACCTTAAAATCAGCAATCAGGGGAAGACCGGTCGCCGCCAAATCCTCTGCAATTTCAAGACCAGCTGAGAGAACCAGTGGGTAGCCGATCTTTATTGCATCGAGATATGGCGCCGCAGCCTCTGCAACCGCCACAGCGTTCTCCCGGTCCAGCACATCCAGTGCAAGAATCAGGTCAGTCATAGTTCAAGACGCTCCAGGGTTGCTGCCACGACAAGCGGCAGAAGAATGGTCGCGTCGCCATACACCGTCTGGGCCTGTGCGTCGCTGGTAATCTTTCCCCACGAACGTGCTTCATCCAGCGTCGCACCCGAAAGCCCGCCAAGATCAGGCCGGTCGCCGGTTATCTGGACGGCATACTCAAAGCCCTTCGGCGTCATAAGCATGCTCTGGAAGATATAGTTCTTGGGCACGCCACCGCCGACCAGAAAGGCTCCGGCGCGTTCTGCCGAGAAACAGATGTCCATGAGTTTGTTCATGTCAGCAAAGGCATCCACTGTTACCGTGCCGGTCTGATTAAACAGCCAGTACTGAAGCCCAAGCACCGAGTCCTGAACCGCCGGGCAGTAGATCGGAATCTCCTGCCGGGCAGCGTCGGCAAGAATGCCGGTCTTCAGATGCGAACCGAGATGCAACAGCAGATCCGAGATCGAGATGGTGGTTTTTGGCGGAAGTTCCGCAAAGACCTCCTGGGTAAACGCCTCAAACTCCTCAAACGCATCTGACGGCAGATACACATCATATATCCGGTTGATATCCTGCTCACGCAGTTCGACGTCGTCACAGATCTCCGAGCCGTGATAGTGTTTACACCCGATTGCCTCGATACAGTCGTGGGTTAAATTGGCACCCGTTGAGACCAGCACGTCGATATAGCCGGCATTCAGGAGGGTAGAGACGACGCCGCCCATGCCACCCGGAACCATTGCTCCGGCAAGGCCAAAGAATTTGGTTGCTTTCTCGTCACGGAGCATTGCCTCATATATATTGACCGCATTCCAGAGTGACCCGGCATTATAGGCCCGGGAACCGCCAAACTCTTCCACCAGTTCATTTACTGTCATATTCGGGCGCACCTGCACCTGCCTGACAGCTGATCTCTTATCGGTATCCATCTCAGTTTCGCCTCTCCCTAATCGTGGGTAGGTATTGGTTTTCACCCTTCAAGAAAGAGTGGGACGGACACAAACGGACAGGTCCGTGTCCGTGTCAGAGTCAGAGGAAGGAGAACACATAAACAGAGACCGTT
>Ga0222702_1000554_pt1 | contig 10508 bp, 6 predicted proteins | sample AntAcemetage1504_FD_181152 | JGI IMG/M metagenome (GOLD analysis project Ga0222702, IMG submission 181152) | Saline water microbial communities from Ace Lake, Antarctica - #1504 | ecosystem: Environmental > Aquatic > Non-marine Saline and Alkaline > Saline | place: Antarctica: Ace Lake...
CTGAAGGAGTACGTCTTCTGCTGGGCGACCCTAAGACTGCTGTGCGCAGACTGAGTCTGCCGATGGTTGTTGCTATCCTTCTGATGTCCCTTTACAATGCAGCCGATGCTTTCTGGGTTTCCGGTCTGGGTCCAGATGCTCTTGCGGCAATTGGCCTCGTTTTTCCCTTTTTCTTTATTGCGATGGGTCTTGCCATGGGAATGGGAACCGGCGCCGTTGCTGCCCTCTCACGGACTATCGGTAAGGGACAACAGAAACGGGCCGATCAGGTAGCACATCAGTCGCTGATCCTTTCGGTCATAATGGCAGTCGCTTTCACCATTCCGCTGCTCCTCTTTTCCAGATATATTTTCCCCCTGATTGGCGCCGGTTCTGCTGCGCCCTATGCAGAAACCTACGGGCAGATCGTCTTTGCCGGTACGATATTCGTCTTCCTGTATAACTACGGAACAGCGATACTTCGGGGAGAGGGAGATGCACGGCGTGCCATGTACGCCATGGTTGTCTCGAGTATTCTCAATATTATCCTTGATCCCATCTTCATCTACGGACTAAACTGGGGTATTGCCGGTGCCGCCTACGCAACGGTCTTATCCCTTTTTGTCTCCTGCCTGATACTTGCCTGGTGGATGGGTGGGAAAAAGGATACCTATGTCTCCTTTACCAGAAGTCCGTCTGCCTGGGACAGGACCATCACCCGAGAGGTTTTGCAGGTCGGGATTCCGGCATCAGCTGAGTTTATCGCTGGAGCAGTGATGATTCTTGGGATCAATCTCCTAATAGTGCTCGTTGCATCAACCAATGACATTGCGGTCGCAGCAGTTGGCTGGCGGGTTATTAGTATCGCTATGACACCACTCTTTGCAATCGGAATGGCGGTTGTAAGCGTTGCCGGTGCAAATTTTGGTTTAAGGCGGTATTCTGCAATTGGCACAACCTGTACCCACGCTGTCAGGGTAGGTCTTTTGATCTCGGTTCTTCTTTCTGTGGTAACCTATATCCTTGCGCCGGAAATTGCTGGGCTTTTTACCCTCTCAGAACAGTCGGTCTCCATCGCACCGGAGATTGTCACGTTTCTCCGCATCATGTGCTTTTTCTATCCGGCCGTACCCTTTGGAATCGTATCAACCTCCATCTTTCAGGGAGTTGGTAAAGGAACCAGTGCCCTTGCCATTACGATTCTTCGTACTCTTATACTCACTTTCATATTCGCATGGCTCTTTGCGATTGAACTAAAAATGGGCGTGTATGGAATCTGGTGGGGAATGGTCGCCGGAAATCTCATTGGTGATATGACAGGATATCTCTGGGTGTGGGGATATCTCAGGTTACTCATGAATGACTAATCTGAATAACATTTCTTTTTATATGAAATCTTTCAGGCGCGAATCTTTTGTGTCATTAACATTCATGAGAAGTAAATCTAAATTGCTCCGTATTCAAATTCAGGATTAATACGAATCAGTTTCATTTATGTGATCCAATTCCAATATACCTATATTGTCAATCCAAATTTATGAATATCAATAGTGAAGAATCAGATCAAATTCGTCGCATTCTCCGGACCCATCCCCGGGGACTCTCTATTACTGATATCTCCAGAAAACTTCCGATGAACCGGAATTCGGTTGCAAAATATCTTGAAGTGCTTCAGATGGCCGGAGATACGGAGATGAGAAAGGTCTGCACTGCCAAACTCTATTTTCCATCACGCAGAATTCCTATCACCGAGATGCTCAGTCTCTCCCGTGATCTAATCGTTGTCCTAGACAATGATCGCACCATCATTGAGATCAATGAGCCGTTTCTGACCCTGACAGGCGCAAAAAGAGAGGAAATTGTCGGTCGTGATGCTGAAGATACCCCACTTTTCATTTTCAATAACCCTGAGATTATGGAGATGCTCCTCTCAGAAGATGACGCAAAAGACTTTTCCAGAGAAATCATTCATAACCATGACGACAAAGAATACATCTTCAGGCTAAAACTCATTCCAACAAACCTCTCCAATGGAAACCATGGAACAGTTATAACCGTTGAAGATGTCACCGAAAAACGTAGATTTGAGAGAAAAATTGAAGAACGTGAGGCATTTTATCGTTCAGTGATAGAAGATCAGACCGAATATATTGTCAGGTATGATCCTGACATGATCATCACATTCGCGAATGAACCCTTTTGTAAACTTATTGGGAAAACGCCGGATGAACTTGTTGGAACAAAAAAATATCTTCCGGTCCCTAAAGCTTACCGCCGTAGAGTGCAAAGGCACTTTGAAATTCTCCTTCCTGAACACAGCGTTGGTGTTCTGGAAAACCCTCTTATTAATGCCACTGGTGAGACCATTTGGTGCGAGTGGACTAACCGAGCGTTTTATGAAGGGAAACTAATAATCGGCTACCAGTCTGTAGGCAGAGACATTACCGATCGTATCAATCTTGAGCAGGCCCAGAAGGAAATTGCACGGGAATTTACCTTCCTTTCAGGATTTATGATGGGCCTTCTGGAGATGAAACCTGAAGATAACATTTATGAATATGTAGGAGAGATGCTGGGCAACATCGTTCACAATTCAATAGTAATTGTCACATCCTACCACGAAAACCTCGCAAAAATTGAGGCGGTGAGTGCTGGAAAACAATGTCAGAAGACAACAGTTTATCGGAATCTCAAAAGCTTTGAACATTCATTCTTCAGATGGAGTGTTTCAGGACCGCCGGAATCAAAATCAGAGATGGGCAAACTCAATCCTGTTAATGTCAAATCCATTCTAGCCTATTTGAATGATGATGAATTTCGGAACATTCTGAAAACAATTGAGAATTCAGCTGACATCTATTTCACATCGATACAGAGTGAAGGAACTGATTTCGGAAGCATTCTGTTCATCACGCCTCATGGAACTCCTGTTAGTAATGAGAGGGCAATATATCTCGCCCTCTACCAGATGGAAAGCGCCATTCAGCGAAGGATCTATGGAAAATCCCTCATTACCTCTGAAGAACGGTATAATGCACTTATAAACAATGAAAAAATTATGATGGTGATTCACATTGAGGGGATTATCGTCTATGCAAATCCTGCAGCAATTCAGTTCTTCTGTATGAAAGAGGATGAAGACTATCATGGAAAGTATATCATGGACTATGTTCATCCGGATTACCAAAACATTGTAAAAGAGCGGGTGCGCAGAACCTGTAATAATCATATTTCCTGTGAAGCCCTGGTCGAGAAAATGATCCGTGGGGATGGAACATCCACAGACGTAGAAGTCATGACATCTCCTACTCAATATAAAGGAAAGGCTGCAAGTTTAGTTGTTATCCGGGAAGTTGGGCATTAAAAAGTTTATGTGTCACAATTCTTTTCAGTTCAAAGCGCCATCCTATTAATCCTGATTGTCACGGAATTTCACAATAAATTGGATCCCGTTATCAGGAATCATTTCAACCGAACCCTCTAGTTGATCCTCTACCAGATTGATAACAATATTCAGTCCCAAATAGTTGGGAGATCGATAATCAAAATCTTTTGGTATGCCAATACCATCATCCTTGACCATTAATGTAATCAAATCGCCAACATACGAGAAAAAAATTGAAATGGTTCCCTCACTACGCCCCTGGAAGGCATACTTCAGAGCATTGGTAATCAGCTCGTTTAAGATCAGCCCACAGTAAACCGCTAGGTCCATCGCAACCGGTCTTTTGGAAATATCAAAGCGAAAGTGAATGAAATCCGAACATGCATACAATGCAGCCAGATCGGATACAAGATTTTTGATGTAAGATTTCATATCCAAAAACGAGAAGTTTCCGGTCTGATGCAAACTATTGTGCACCATTGCCATCGATTTTATTTGATTCTGGCATTCCTGGAAAGCACTAAGCACCTCAGGATCAGTAAATCTCTGAGAGGACAGAAGCAGCAAAGAGCTGATAATCTGCATATTATTCTTTGTCCTGTGGTGGAGCTCCTTCAGAAAGACATCCTTTTCCCGCACTGAGGCTACAAGATCCCGTTCATTCTTTTTCAGTGTCGTAATATCCGAGAACAAACTGACAATAGCAATAGGATCCCACTTTTTGTCATGAACAAATGACATCATGCCACTAATGTCTTTTTCGGTTCCATCGGGTCGTATCAGTCGCATCTCTCCAGTCCATTTACCTGATTCGGCCATATTTTCTTTGAGATCAGATATCCTGCCCCCTTCTGTGAATAGCTCAGTAACAGTTTTCCAAATGAGGCTCCCGGAACTGTCAGCACCAGTCAATCTGACAAGAGCAGGATTTGCATAGAGAATACGATATCGAAGATCCAAAAGAGCCATCCCGGTCAAAGACGCATCGATTGCCGATGTTCTGATGAGAAGATCACGTTCGACCTCCCGGACGGGTGTCATATCACGCACAGAAGCGATAAACCCAATATAGCTTTTTGATTCATCATAAATGGAATTGGCAATCAACCAGAGATAAGCCCCTCGTCCACCATAGGCTTTCTCTAAAAAGCTTTCATGGTATGAATTTGATTTCGTTTTGAAGGTATCAGAACTTTCTGATTTTTTCAATGATTCAAGAGTGTGAGGAAGAAGATCCCCGATAATGTTGTCAGGATGTTCGACAAGATAGAGCATAAAATCCTTCCCGAAAATTTCCTGCTGTGAGATGCCGCTCAGGCGTTCCATCTCATGATTCCATGCAATAACCTCATTCTCGTTGTTCAGTGCGAAACAGGCATCGGGTAGAGAGAGAATAACGGCCATAATTTCAGAATAGGCAGCATCAAGGGCCTTCGCACGCTGAATCTCAGTAATATCAATAGCAAGAATGTGCATCCGGTTCTCTTCACTGGGAAGTAACCACCAGATAATTTTACGAACAGAACCATCAGCCGCAAGTATGTTCCAAACATTTTCAAGCTGATTCGGAACACCCCCTTCGTCCATTTTTCCAAGAGATGTAACCATCTCCCGGGCGCATTCAGGATCACAGCAGGCCTTCTTCAGCCAGATGCGATAGGATTGTTCAATAGGCCCAAAAAGATTGACAAAGGATTTGTTTACAAAGAGAGGAGGTAATTCAGGATCGGAAAGATCAAGCTCTACAAAAGGAAATGGCAGAGCCTCGACGATCTCCCTGAACTTAATCTCGCTCTTTTCAAGTTCTTGTTCAGCGAGGTGCCTTCTGGTTATGTCACAGGTATAGAAGGTAAAACCATTGAATTCACCACATTTATTATAATACGGTTGACCCGACACTGAAGCATACCAGATACTTCCTTCCTTTTTTCTACCGGTAAATTCGAAGAAAGGAAAAGATTTCTTTTCAGCTAAAATTTTTTTTACGAATTTCCGGATACTGGCGGCCTCCGGCTCATCATAATAGTTAACCTGATTTGAAAGGAACTCCTCCTGTGTATATCCAGTAATATCAAACAATTGGGCACTTACGAATTGTATCTTACCTTCTGAATCAATCATGTGCACAAAACCAGGAAGACCGTCAAGAATTGACCGCAACGTCTCCTCATTAGAACGAAGTTCTTCCTCAATACACCTACTATACGCAAGTTCTTCATTGAAGCGAACGGTTTTCTCAGAGACAATGTCCATATCATCCTTCATCCGTTCAACCATAAGATTGATGCTGTTTTCGAGCTGAGCACATTCAATTCCACCGGTTGCCCGGATAGTATGATTAACATCCCCCTTTGCAATCCTGTCGATATCCTCTATCATCAAACGCACCGGACGGGATACATACTGGGAGATAATATAAGCAAAAATCAGAAGGATCAGAAAAACACCAACAGCGGTTGCTATAGTCAGACGGAGCTGATCGTCCAGCTGTTGATAGAGATGTTCTGTTGAATAGACGACAATAGCAGCAAAACTAAGAAATGAAGATGACAGGATTTCATCATTCGAACTTATTGGAATATAGTCAACAATAAACGTCCCGTCAGGACTTTCGATCCTTAGGGGCATTCCCTGTTCAATGACTTCCAGACTGTTCTGATACATGTCGGGATCAACAGAGAGACTGGAAAATCCAAGACCTGCATCAAGATAGCTGGTATTTCCTGAAATCAGGGAGGACCGATCCACCAGAACAGATCCTTTAACATTCGGGTTTTCAGAGAGAATACTCTTGGATACATCAAAATAAACGTTCATTCTGGCATCTACAGGGAGATCTTCCCGTACTAGTCCAACCTCAAAAAGATACCGGTGATCTGGTGTCGGGAGATAACCATATTTTTTCAGAACAGACGGGTTCTTAAATCCCACAACCCAAGGGTCAGAGCGAAAAGTATCACCCTCCCGCATTTCTGTTATGATAGTATTAAATTCCGGCCAGTCCCTGAAATCGAGATTCCAATCATATTCATCCGTTGTATCCACAACAAAACCAGATTCATTGATGATGTAAAGATGAACATCCATTCCGGGCATCGCCTTCAGAAAACGGATTCGTATGGCACTAAGATCAAGAGAGGAGGGATCACTTCCAGATGCCACATACTCCCAGACAAATTCCCGGTTCATCTGTTCAAGTGAGATATCATAAACAATATCCTGCTGGTCTAAACCTTCCATTACCAGAGAAAGCGTCTGAGAGAGCCCAGCAGAGATTTGATCCTGCTGTATGGTAAATTCATGGACCATATCCTTTTCTGCTTCAATATAAGAAAATGCAGAAAATGAAATGACCACTAGGGTAAAACCTGTAAGAAAAATTGCCATGAGAAGATAAGCACTGGGAATATGGCGCCAAAATTCAGTCAACTTATCTTTTTTTGATTTCATGGCGTGAACAGCATCTGCTTTTTTGAACTACAATCTAACTGAAGAAAATAACACGGGAGCGTCTAAATTCATTCACGGGTTTCGGTTCCTATTTATTTCTGCCCACAATTGCTTCTTCGACCGCGGCCTGAATCTCATCCTTTGTCACAGGCTTTATCAAAAAAGAATATTGACTGATCTCCATTACTCCATCGACCGTCTCTTCATCAGAATGAGCAGTTATAAAAATTACAGGGATATCTGAAAATGAACGAATTTCCCGGGCAGCATCAATTCCATCAGAATTTCCCTTAATTCTGATATCCATCAGGACAACGTCCGGCCGGTGATCTTTGACATGATTTACGGCGTCCTGGCATCGATCCACCCTACCGGAAACGGTATACCCAATCTGTTTTAAGATTAGCTCAAGGGCCATCGCACTAATCCGTTCGTCTTCTACAATGAGAACACTGACATCATTCATCAATTATCATCCCTTGGAAAGTAAAGTCACAAATATCTTCAACGAAGATATCAGTTGTTGAGCATAAAAAGAATGTGGATATGGTTGGTATGTTCCAAAGGCCCCTGACATCCGGCACAGGAATAACAGAATGTCAGGAGACCACATCAGAGGTGTTTTTGGATTATTCTTTTGAGATTCGGCTTATTGCTTCTTCAGCAGCAATTGCAACAAAAGGATTATCTATGGCACAGGTTTCCTGGAGAGCGGGGAGTGCATCAGAATGCCCAATTTTGCCGAGTGATTCCGCCGCCATAAATCGGACCATCTGGTCTTCATCTTTGAGCATTCCCACCAAAGGGTCAATAGCACGTTCATCTCCAATAGAACCCAGTGATTCTGTTACGACCATACGTACCCACATGTCGTCGCTGTTAATTGCCTTAAGCAGATAGTCCACAGAGTTCTGACCATACTGACCAAGTTGTATGGCTACATCACAGCGTTCGGCATCCGAACAGGTAGAGAGTTTTTTGAAAGTTTCTTCAGGCACACACATTACCTCCTTTTTCAAGGGTCTCCGGATAGATTTGGTATTGAGTCATCACCTCACATCCGTTTGACACTTCTTACATCTACCGAGTTTGGTATCAATTTTTGCCATGCAGAATTGCCATGCATTGTTGCGTATCAAAGGATGAGAATAATCTGATTTGCTTAACTTAATTGAGATCGCATTAGATTTCATTTCCGAAAAAAGATGATGACAAAAAAACAACTATTTCGTTGCTCTATTTATTTCCAAAAAGGAACTGTTTTTTTGGGAAGGCAGATTTATCGTTTTTATCTACTAACACTATAACAAGAAAAAACACTATCATGACATCTCATCAACAGGATGATACGAGATCACTCTATCAGCATTCGGTCGTTCACTTTCAAAATGGACAATATGCCAAAGCACTCCCTTATGCGGAGCAGTTCTGTATTAGAGCGGCTGCAGAATATGGCTTAACCAGTGAGGTGCATGCCACTGGACTTACCAATCTGGGTCTTATTCGTCTGTACTCGGGAGTCACAAGGGAGGCAGAAGAGCCTCTGCTTCAAGCCTATCGTATAAGCAAAGAGGGGATATCAAAGTCTCTGGATGTCGCCGAATGTGCAGGAAATCTTGGGGAATGTTATCGAGCGCTCGGAGACTTAGAAAAAGCTCACCATTACATGCAGGAGACCTGTGATATCAGAGAGGAAATCCTTGGCAGAAACCATCCTCAATACGCTCAAAGTCTGAATAACCTTGCATCAGTTTTTGAGGGACAGGGTGACTTACCTACAGCAGAATCTCTCTTACAGCAGGCTCTCGATGTTATCACACCCCCTGAGGAAAAGAATGGTCTGCTTCATGCCTCCATCCTTAATAATCTGGGATCGATCTCTCAGGAACAGGGCAGATATGACATTGCAGAACAATATTACCAGCAGGCACTGGCACTCCGTGAAGATAATCTCAACTGTCAGCACCCGGATATCGCAACAACACTGGGAAATCTGGGCACAGCACTTGAGCAAAAAGGCGACTACCTGACAGCAGAGACTTATATTCGTCGGGCATTGCAGATCCGGGAGAAATCCCTGGGGCCACACCACCACAGGACAGCCTCACTTCGGATGAATTGCGCCGCGGTTTCTCGGGCGACTGGAGATTACCAAGAATCAGAACTTCTTCTTATCTCTGCCAAAGATGATCTCCTGAAGTTGGGAATAGATCATCCCCATTATATTACCTGTTGCGTAAACCTTGCCGCCCTCCATCATCTGATGGGTCGTTATGGAGAGGCAGACCGTGCCCTGAAGACAATTCTTACCCGGGCAGAAGAGATCACCGGGAAAACACAACCGTGGTATGCTGGTGCCTGCATCTGCCGGGCAGACCTCCTAAGATCTCTCGGTGCTCTTGATGAGGCAGAAGAACTCTACCATACAGCACTTGATGTAATCATACAGATCAAAGGAAAACATCATCCGGATACCGCATCAATACTCAACAATTTAGCATTAATATCTGCAACAAGAAAAGATTATGCTGAAGCTGAACGGATGATAACAGCAGCGCTAAACACCATTACTGCAACTCATGGAACAGAACATCCTGATTTTGCTGCGGCACTCACCAACGCTGGTGAAATAGAACGGGGGCGGGGAAATTTCAGACAGGCAGAAGAAGCTCATCTGGAATCCCTTGCCATCAGGGAAAAAATTCCCGGACATTTTTCCCTGGATTACGCTACTGGTCTTCGAAATCTCGCTGAACTCTACCTCTTTTTTGGTCGATACGACGAAGCTCATCGGTATGCAACCAGCGCGCTTGATGTTCGAACAAATCTTCTTGAATCACACCACCCCGATATCGCAGACCTCCAAAAAATACTCGGACATATCTGTGCTGCAACTTCACAACATTCAGAAGCTCTGAGTTTCTTTCTTTCTGCAGCACCCTCTGATGACATTCTGAAAGGTCAGATCCAAGAAACCGGAGCGTCTGGTGACAAATCAACCGTTCTTTACGCTATTGATCAGCAGATCGATCTGATTATCTCACTTCTTGTTCTGATAGAGGATATGCCGGACACTATGGTTCAGAATACCTTTGATCGGGTCATGAAACGAAAAGAACGCTCTTGTGAAGATCTTCCCTATACCTGTGTTTACACCTCGTATGAATTTAGAACGACCGGCATTTCAGGAAAATCCCCATGGAGAGAAGAGAAAACAGTGCAGTTCATGAGAAATTCTGAAGGAACAACCAAACTAGTAAGCCCTCAAAACACCTGAAGACGAATTAATATCTCCTTAATCTTAAATTCAGGACTATTTTGCAAAAATATAAATACTTTTCAGCAGATATGGACTATACCTAGGTGAAAAAAAATGGATTGGCTTGGAACTATTGCACTAATACTCGGAATTGTACTGATCATTCTCGGTCTCGGCATGACCTTCTCCATTGACGCCATCACAATTGTCCTTGAAAAATTCATGGGCGTTCTGGCGTTAATATTGGGAATAATCCTGGCTGTTGGCGGATATATGATCGTACGGGAAGAATAATAACCCTCCCTTTTTCTTAACTCAGCAGGTACAACTGCAACGTTTATCAGTCTTCAGCCCGAGAGTTCTTTTTAATGGCGCTTCGGACCTTGCTCATCACTCCAGCCGGACGTTCAAAGATCTGGGACCGCGATATCCATA
>Ga0222702_1000560_pt1 | contig 10470 bp, 3 predicted proteins | sample AntAcemetage1504_FD_181152 | JGI IMG/M metagenome (GOLD analysis project Ga0222702, IMG submission 181152) | Saline water microbial communities from Ace Lake, Antarctica - #1504 | ecosystem: Environmental > Aquatic > Non-marine Saline and Alkaline > Saline | place: Antarctica: Ace Lake...
TTATATGTGCCTGCTGTATCATAAGTATAAGTTGGATTTATCATAATGCTGGTTCCGACACCATCTCCAAAATCCCATTGAAAATTATCTCCATACAAAGAAAAGTTATAAAAATCAACTGTTAAAACAGAATCAACATAACTAATATCTGCTATTGGCAAAGGATAAACTTCTATATGCATTGTATCTGAAACTGCTATACAACCATTACTATCTACTACTGTTACAATATAATTTCCTGTCTCAAGTATTTTTATTGTAGGAGTAGTGGATCCGGTATTCCATAGATAAGTATAATACGGATTTCCCAAATAAAGTATTACAGAGTTACCCTGACAAAATGTATCAGGTCCATTAGCAAGAATAACAGGAGGTATAGGAGGATAAACGGCTACTACAAAATCTGCAGACACACCAAAACATCCGGAAGAAGTATCAGTAACCATAACATTATATGTACCGGCTTGTTGGACATCTATCGTTTGTGTAGTATCATTAGTAGGATACCATAAATAATCAGTATAACCCGCTCCTGCATCAAGTGTAACATCAACATCGCTTGTATCGCAAAATATTGCTGAACTATCAGGTGTTATAACAGGAAAGGTGAAAGGAAAAACTGTTACAACAACGCTGTCTGTCCCTATACAACTACCATCTATAGATGTTACAGTATATGTTGTAGTTATTAATGGATAAGCAACAGGATTTTGTATAGTACTATCACTTAATCCTGCTGAAGTATTCCATGTATAAATTGTGCCACCATATATATATAAAGTTGTGGTATCTCCTTCACATATAGATGTATCAGGACTTGTAATAGCAGTAAGGAATGTATCTACAGTTACAACTATATCATCAGCATCTGTACACCCATATTCGTTAGTTACTGTTACTGTATATGTTGTAGTTATTACAGGATTTACAGTTATAGTATCTGTTATAGAATCATTACTCCATATATACGATATACCACCGCTTGCCATTAAGGTAGTGCTATTGCATATACCTACATCTGGTCCTGCATTTGCTATTGCACAAATAACAGCAACAGTTACAGAGTCAATATCAAAACATCCAAAATCATCAGTTACTGTTACTATGAATATTGAATCACATGTTGGCCATACGGTTACTGTATCTGCACTATCCCCTGTACTCCAGTCACAATCATAAATTATACCACAACCATTTCCTGTTAATATTGCACTTTCGCCAAAACATATAGTATCATTCTGTCCTGCATTTGCTGTTGGATGACTAATCATTACAACAACACTATCCATATTAGTACATCCGTTTGGATCAGTTCCTGTTACTATATATGTTGAATCAATTGCCGGAGATACTGTTATTGAATCTGTTGTTTCTCCCGTATCCCATTGATAAGATATACCACCGTTTGCTGTTAAAGTTATGCTATCACCATCACAGATAACAGACACAACAGTATCTGGTGGGCTGATTAATATTGTTGGCTTTGGATTAACTGTAACAATTATACTATCAGAATCCGTGCATCCGTTTGCATCAATTACTGTTACTGTAAATGTTGAATCATTTGTTGGCCATACTGTTATTGAGGCAGTCATATCTCCTGTATTCCATTGATAAGCTATACCACCACTTGCTGTTAATACCGCACCAGAGCCATCACAAATTGTTGTATCCTGACCTGCATCTGCATTAGGAACAGGATATACTGTTACTACAATGTCATCTGTTCCTGTACAAACGCCATCCGATGCTGTTACTGTATATGTTGTTGTTGCTGTTGGGCAAGCAATAGGATTATATATACTGGTATCACTTAATCCTTCAGAAGGACTCCATGTATAGATTATACCACCACTTGCAAATAAATTTATACAGCTACCATTACATACAGAGGTATCAGGTCCGGCACTGGCAGTGATAAAAGAATCAACAGTAATAAATATATCATCTGAATCTGTACATCCAAATTCATCGGTTACTGTTACTGTATATGTTGTATCCACTACCGGACATACTGTTGTGGTATCTGTTGGATCCCCGGTACTCCATATATAGGTTATACCACCTGTTGCATGTAAAAGGAGACAACCTCCGGCACATATAGTATTATCAGGTCCTGCATCTGCTACGGGCTGACTGATTATCACAGCAACACTATCCATATCAGTACATCCATATCCATCGGTTATTGTTACTGTATATGTTGTAGTTATTACAGGATTTACAGTTATAGTATCTGTTATAGAATCTGTGCTCCACAAATAACTGTAAGGTAAAATTCCACCTGTTGCCGAAGCTATTAAAATTGCAGTATCTCCACTGCATATAGTATCATTTAGACCTGCATCTGCTATTAGTGAAATAACTGTTACCACGACTGTATCAATATCTGAACATCCAACTACATCTGTTATTGTTAATATATAGGTTGTAGTTACTGTCGGACTTACTGTTATTGATGGTGTTCCCTCTAATGTGCTCCACCAGTAACTATAAGCTGAAAATCCACCGGACACTGAACCTGTTAAAATTGTACTATCTCCGTTACATATAGTGTCATTTATGCCTGCATCTGCTATTGGCTTACTAACAAATATTATTACCTGGTCTGAATCTGTACATCCATTTGCATCTGTTACTGTTACTGCATAAACTGTTGTATTTGTCGGACATACTGTTATTAATGCCGTTGTCTCGCTTGTGCTCCAAAAATAAGTTATGCCACCGCTTGCTGTTAAGTTTGTGCAAAAGCCATTACATATAGTATCATTTTCTCCTGCGTCTGCTGTTGGACTTGGATTAACTGTTACTATTGCACTATCTACATCAGAACACCCAAAATCATCGGTTACCGTTACTATAAATGTTGAATCATTTGTTGGACATACTGTTATTGAAGCTGTATTATCTCCTGTATTCCAATTATAAGTTATACCACCACTTGCTGTTAAGAGCACACAATTTCCTTCACACATAGTTGTGTCTGACGGACTAATTGATGCTGTTGGTGAAATAACTGACACTATTACTGTATCTATATCTGAACATCCAACCACATCGGTTACTGTTAATATATAGGTTGTGGTTACTGTCGGACTTACTGTTATTGATGGTGTTCCCTCTAATGTGCTCCACCAGTAACTATAAGCTGAAAATCCACCGGACGCTGAACCTGTTAAAATTGTGCTATCTCCGTTACATATAGTGTCATTTATGCCTGCATCCGCTACAGGATCACTAACAAATACTGTTACTTCATCTGAATCCGTACATCCATTTGCATCAGTTACAGTTACAGTATAAATTGTTGTAATTATCGGGCAAACATTTATAACAGCAGTTGAATCGGTCGTACTCCAAACATAAGTTATACCACCACTTGCTGTTAAATTTGTGCAAGAGCCATTACATATAGTATCATCCTGCCCTGCATCTGCTGTTGGGGCTGGATTAACTGTTACTATTGCACTATCTACATCAGAACACCCAAAATCATCGGTTACTGTTACTATAAATATTGAATCATTTGCCGGACATACTGTTATTGAAGCTGTACTATCTCCTGTATCCCAATTATAAATTATACCACCGCTTGCTGTTAATAATACACAAGTTCCTTCACATATACCAGTATCTGACGGACTAATTGATGCTGTTGGTAAGATAACTGACACTATTACTGTATCAATATCTGAACATCCAATCACATCTGTTACTGTTAATATATAAGTTGTTGTTACTGCCGGGCTTACTGTTATTGTATCTGTTGTCTCTGATGTATTCCATTGATAGCTGTAAGGTAAAAATCCACCTGATGCTGAACCTATTAAAATTGCGCTATCTCCGTTACATATAGTATCATTTGTGCCTGCATCTGCTATAGGATCGCTAACAAATACTGTTACAGTATCTATACCTGTGCATAGATAATCATCAGTTACTGTTACTATATAATCTGTCGTAGTTGTTGGGCATACATTTATAACAGTTGTTGTCTCAGAAGTACTCCATTCATAAGTTTCTGAGCCACTACAATTACCACAACTTGCTGTTAAGTTTGTGCAATTGCCATTACAAATAGTATCATCCTCTCCTGCACTTGCACTTGGCAAAGGAGGTATTGTTGTTGTTGCAGTATCACTACTTGAACAAGAATTAGGGTCTGTGCCGAATATTTTTAAATCATCAATGTTCCAGCCAATATAAGTAACATTATTATCTGTTGGACCCATTCCAAATCTTACCTGAAAATTAGGATTGTCATCTGCTTCACTACTGACATCAAAATTTCTCTGGAACCAGGCCACATCATTTATTACATTTATATTAGAAAACTTTACAATCCATATAGAGCCATCAAATACTTCAAAGGTTATTTTATCATAAATACCCTTTTCGCATCCTGCCCATCTGAAATACTCAACCTGGATACCTGTCATACCGCTACAATCTATAACAGGTGATGTTATATAAACAGTTGAAGCCATATTATTTTGATAACAACCTGCAATATTATAACCAAGTATAAAATTGTCGGCTGTTGCTGAATGGTCAAATTCAGGACCTTTATCGCCGGTACATCCAAAACTGGTATCAGTAGAATTTCTTTCCCATTGTCCGGCTATATATCCTGTCCATCCTTTATTAGTACTAAAGTCATCAGAAAATGCAGTAGTTGGATTCAAATAGTATTCAGTATATTCATACGTTATATCATAATTTCCGGGTGCTAATGAGGAAGGAGAAAAAATTCCAAGATTAATATCTATTATACCCGATCCATTAAAAACACCTCCTTTTGGCATTCCTGTTAATGTATCAATAAGGTCATCATTGCAATAAATAGAATCTAATCCTGATAAAGTGGCTGTAGGGACAGAATTTACAGTAACTTCGGTAGAATCCATATCCGAATTAAAACTTGAATCAGTAACAGTTAATACATACATTCCTGCAACAGCAGGATATCTTACAGGATTTTGTAAAGAAGATGTCCATGCACCGGGTCCCGTCCAACTGTAAGACAGCATACTATCAGGCAAAGCAAAAAGATGGACAGAATCACCACTACAAACATGACCATCATTACTGGCAATTGCAGTGGGTTGAGAAAAAGAACAATTTATCCCAAATAAAATATTTAAACTAATAAATAAAAACCAAAAATAATATGTAAAATATTTATTTTTTTTCATAAATTATATATCCTTTCTTAATAAATCGCAATAATTCTGTAAAGGTAATACAAAATTATAATAAAAGCAATTTTTTTTTAATTGTGGTCTATTTATTAATTTCTAAATTTAGCAAGTTTATTCTTTTTTGACACTGATTATATTCACCTTAGGCGGACACTTATTAATTATACTCTATTTTTAGATAATTGTTTCTTTAAATAGAAATTTTAAAAAAATAACTTGTAAACTATGTAAATTTTAATCTTTTTTGCTATATTTAATAGATTACATTATAAAACCGTAAATTTGTTTTTGTTAATATCTAGATTTATAATTTTGTTTTATTTTTTGCGTTTGAATTTATCAACAAATATATAAAATATTTTTATAAAATAGAGGAATCATATAAATAATTGTAACCGTTCACAGTTTAAAATTTCATAACTGTTAATTGACCTAATTTCTAATTAACCTAATTGACCTAAAAAATGACCAACAAAACTAATAACAAAAAGTGGGATTTAGAAGAAAGAACAGCTAAATTTGGAGAGAATATAATTATATTTTGCAAAAAAGTCCCAAGAAACCCAATTACAATTCCTCTAATAACACAACTTGTTAAGGCGGGAACTAGTGTTGGAGCAAATTATTGCGAGGCTGATGATGCGGAAAGTAAAAAAGATTTTAAACATAAAATAGGAATAGTTAAAAAAGAATCACGTGAATCAAAGCATTTTATTAGAATGATTACAGTTGCTGTTCCAGAACTAAAAAATGAAGCAAAACCATTGTGGCAAGAAGCAAAAGAATTGAATTTAATTTTTAACACCATTTATAAAAAAGTAAGCTGAAATTTAACACATTGGAACTTGGGTATTGATTAGGTTAATTAGGTCAATTAGAAATTCATAAAAAAAATTGTATAAAAACTAATAACTAATTATAGAAAATATACTGTGAATGGTTACAAATAATTTAATTAATTTGAATTATTCATAAATTTTTATGAAGAACAAAAATCTCATATTATTATTTTTTTTGGTTCTTATAACAATATCTAATTTATTGTTGGCACAGGATAACAAACTTTTAAGAGTTGAGATAGAAGCAAAATCAGGTTCTGATTCGTATAAAATAATTCCTTTTGGCAAAAAAGGTGTTGTATTATTTTATGAAAGCAATGAAATAAATAATTCCAATAACAAGAAATGGTTTTTTACTTTATATGATATTAATTTTAAACAGGTATGGTCAAAAGAATTTCTTGTCAGCCTAAGACGGATGAATTTTACAGAATTTGATTATGACAAAGATTTTATTTATTTATTTTTTAAAAAATCATACAAAAATTCTCAAAAAACAGATTTCCAAATATTAAAATTAGAAGTTGATAATGGCTCTATCAAAGAAATAAATGGACAAGTAAAATCAAAAGTTGTTTTAACAAAGTTTAAAGTAATTGGTAATACTGCCTTTATTGGTGGGCGAACACAACCTAAACAAATTCAGTCCTGTTTGCAAATCTGCTTTAGCATTACATTAATACCTTTGATAACAGGTCTAAACATAATAAAATATCACCCTGCTCTATATGCAATAAATTTGCTGTCAGGTAATATAAAAGAAATAAACAAAAGATATAAAGGACAAGCTTATATTGAAAATTTACAAGCAGATAAAAAAAGAAATATTATTAATGTAAGTATTAAAAATTATATTCCGCGAAACCATAATATTATGCATATCAATGAGTATGACCCTGAAGGGAATGAATTAAATTCCATAATCTTAAAAGTGATGGATAATAAAAGAAAACTTAATACCGGAAAAATTGTATCTGTCAGCGAAAACGAAAAATTAATAATAGGAACTTATAATAACAAAACAAAAGCATTAAAAGCCAACCCTGCTTTTGTAGGTTTTAATGAAAACTCAACAGGTATATACTTTGCCAAAATCATAAATAATCAACAAAAGTTCATAAATTTTTATAACTTTTCAGAATTTAAAACCTTTTATAATTATATAAATCAAAAAAGAGCTTTTAAGATAAAAAAGAAAGCAAAAAGAAAAGAACTGAAAGGTAAAGAGCTTTCTTTTGATTATCAGTTACTAGTGCACGACATTATTCACAAAAACGGACAAAATATTATGATAGCCGAAGCATATTATCCTGAATATCATACTGTTTACTATACTAATTATGATTATTATGGACGGCCTATGACATCATCTTATAATATTTTTGATGGATACAGATACACAAATGCTATTATAGCCTGTTTTGATGAAAATGGAAAATTATTATGGGATAATAGTTTTAAAATCTGGAATATATTAACTTTTTATTTAAAAGAAAGAGTTAAAGTATTGTTTGATAATGATGATATTATACTTACATATAGTAGTGAAGGAAAAATAATATCAAAAATTATAAAAGGGAATGAAGTGATTCAGGGAAAAAAAAGTATTAAAATAGAAACACTTAATAAAAACGATGAAGTTAAGCGCAATTTCTCAAGTGATATTGATTTCTGGTATGATAATTATTTTATTACTTATGGTTATCAAAAAATAAAAGATAAATCAAAAGGAAACAGAAGAACTGTTTTTTATTTTAATAAAATTGCTTTTCAATAATTGATAAGACAAAAATATATGTTCTTTCTTAATTATTTTATTTTAAAAATTTTAAGAGATAAAATTTGTAGAATATTAAGTTTTGTCGGAGTGGCAGGACTTGAACCTGCGACCCCTTGCACCCCATGCAAGTACGCTAGCCAACTGCGCCACACCCCGTAATTTTTTACAAATTTACATAAAAAAATTTATTTATACACAAGTAATATAAAAAAAACGTAGGTAACGGTCAAGGCTATGTGCCTGTTGATTATCATTTTAACGGTCTTTTCTTAATCATTCCTCCTTTTGCATCTTTTATACTATGCATTACAATAAAAGCATCTTTATCAATTTTATCTATCTCGGTTTGCAACTTTGATAATTCCAATCGTGTTATTAATGTATATACTATATCTGTCTGTTTTAAAGGTTCACCTCTTTTTGCAAATCCCCTTTTGCCAGAGTATATAGTGCATCCTCTTCCCAATTTTTCAATTATTGCTAATCTTATATCCTCATTCTTATCAGAGATTATAGTCACGCCTATGTACTCCTCAACTCCTATTACAACAAAATCAACCGTTTTTGAAGCAGCCAAATAAGTCAAAATAGCATACAATGCAATTTCTATGGAAAATACATATGCGGCAACAGCAAAAATAATGATATTAAAAATTAATATTATATCTCCTATTGTCAATGAAGTTTTGCGGCTAATAAAAACAGCCAATACTTCTGTTCCATCAATGACTGAACCTCCACGAACAGCCAGTCCTATTCCTAATCCTAAGAAAAAGCCACCAAAAACAGAAATTAACAATTTGTCATTTGTTATTGAAGTAAAAGGGATTACATAAATTGAAATAGCAAGTAGTATAATTGCAATAATACTTTTTAAAGCAAATTGTTTACTTATTGTCGAGAATGCTAATATCAAAAATGGAATATTTATTAATACAATTAATATCGATAATGAAATTCCAGTCAATTCGGTAGCAATAAGAGATATACCCGTTACACCACCATCAAGAAATGAATTTGGAAGTAAAAATCCTTTCAGTCCAAAGCATGCTGATAAAATTCCTAAGAGAATTAGAAAGCTGTCTCGTACTATATGTACAAATCCAACTTTTGTATTTTGTATTTCTCTTTCAAATTGCTTTGAAGATGGTTTTTTATCCTTCTTTTTAAGTTGACATTTTACGGACTCAACGATAATATATTGAAAAATTGGGTTCATATTGCTTGGTTTCAAATTCTTATTCTAATGGCACAATACTTGTTTATACTTGGACAACTTGTCCGCTTTAGCTTCTAAAAAGGCAAGTAAAATGGTCAAATATTTTATTATTTGTCCTGTTTATATTTTCAGGTGGATTCTAAAAAATATTTTTTTTTTAGCCTGTTAAATATGCTTCCGCATTTAACTGGCTAAACTTTTAAATAGAGAAAATCGCAAAACCTGTTAATCAATTTTCTTTAATCGGTACAAATATACAATATGTTTTTTTAATTATCACACAAAAAAATATTCTAAATTTTTTACATCTATTTATCTATCTATCAGGCATTTAACCTTACAACCTGTTCGTATCTGTATAAATTATGGCATTCATGTTTTATTGCCTTGTGCATACCAACGGGATAAAATTACCAATGATTTAAAAACAATGGATTACCAACACAACGGGTTGCACCACATTGTTTTGTATAAACACTAATTTTTTTCAAAAGCAGGTTTTATTTTAACACCATCATATTTTATCTCTATTCCATTTTTATATAGTGTAGTAAAAAAAAGTAATCCATCAGAGTTATATTTTTTCCATTCTCCTTGTTTCGCTCCCATTATATACATACCTTGTTTTTTAATATTTCCATTACCCCAATAATATGTATGTTTTTCATCAGGTATATCATCAATATATTTACCTTCAAAATTTATTTGTCCGTTACTATAATAATATTTCCATAATCCTTCCCTTTTTCCTACTACATATTTTCCTTCTTCTCTGTGATTACCAAGTTCATAAATCCATAATCCTTCTTTTAAGCCATCAATATATTCTCCCTGTGTTATTATTTTACTACTGTCAGTATATTCTTTTGTAAATCCATTTAAGACACCATTTACAAATTTTTCTTCTCTGAGTAAATTTCCCGACTCATAATACCATCTCCATATTCCATCATTTTTTTTGTTTTTATTATAAAACCCTTGTTGTTCCAATGTTCCATTCTTATAATAAAATTTCCATACATCTGTTTTTTCTCCGTTTTCATATTTACCTTTTGATTTTAATTCACCTGTTTCGTAATATTCTTCCCATAATCCTTGTTTAAACCCTTGTTCGTCTATTATTCCATTATTAACAACAATACCTTGTTTATATGTTTTTGAACTTATTATCTTGCCTTCCGAAGAATAATCTCTTCTTATCCCTTCAGGTATATTATCTTTATAACTTGCTACTGTTTTAATTACTCCTGTTTTATAATAAGTAGTTTTTACATCTAATTTTGTTAATTCCTCAACATCTTTTTGTAATTCATCATCTATATATTTATCAATACTTACTATATTCCCATCTTCTGAATATTTTTTAAAATATCCATTTTTTTTGCCATGATTATATATTCCCTCTGATTTGATTTTTTCGTTTTTATAAAA
>Ga0222702_1000563_pt1 | contig 10443 bp, 12 predicted proteins | sample AntAcemetage1504_FD_181152 | JGI IMG/M metagenome (GOLD analysis project Ga0222702, IMG submission 181152) | Saline water microbial communities from Ace Lake, Antarctica - #1504 | ecosystem: Environmental > Aquatic > Non-marine Saline and Alkaline > Saline | place: Antarctica: Ace Lake...
CATTATCTTTTCGCTTTCAATCTTCTTTTCTTCCTCTGCTTCCGGACCTAATACTATTTTGGTCTCTCTTTTAAGTTTTTCTGCTTCATTAAAAGATAGATTTAAAGATTTAGCAATTGCTTTAGTAATATCATTCCCTCCGACTAAAATATTTCGGGTAAATTTTAAATTACCTTTCTCAACCAAAGTAAGAATGCTACTGCTTGCCCCAATGGATAATATTATATCAATAATGGTACCTTCTTTTTCTTCTTCTTTTTTATAAGCAAGATGATTTTTGAAGATTCGAATATTTGCAGAAGAAACTACATCTACTATTTTTGGTATTATCCTTATTTTTTTTAATACTTCCATATAGGGTTGGATGATGGTCTTTGGAGCTGCAACTAAAAGAACTCTCATCATCTTATTCCCATCTTTTTCCACAAATTCTTCTACTTTCTCAGCATCAATAATAGATTCATCTAAATCATAGGGGACATATTTGGGGGCTTCCCATATTACTCCAGCCATTAATTCTTTATCTTCCATTATGGGAAGAACAATTTCTCGGATTATAACCTTTTGCCCGGTTATGGCTATAATTGCTTTTCTACTCCTTATCCCACTATCTTTTAATAATTCAGTTAAAACATCAGCAATAACAATGGGGTTAAAAATCTCTCCATTGTCGATAGCACCTTCCGGGCTAAGAGTAATTCCATAATTATCAAGCTCATAACCATCACTTGTTTTGTGTACTTTTGCTACTTTAATTGAACGTGCACCAAAATCTATTGCAAACATATCTACTCCTTATTATTGTCATTGCGAGCACCGCTTGCGGTGCGCGGCAATCTCATATTACATTATTTAATCCTTGATTATAACTTAAAAAAATTCTCATTTCCTCTAAACATAAATCAATGACTTCTTTTATATTCTCTAACGCCTCATCTATATTTTCACCATATGAATGACAACCCTTAAACAACGGACAAGTCACAATATAATATCCATCTTCATCTATTTCAATAATTATTGGCAAATGTATTTTTTTCATTTCTAATCGCTCCATTCCGAACCCATCGCATTCATACTTCATTGCGAAACTAACAGGGTAAGTCGCGGCAATTTCATATTACTATATCACATCATCGTAAACTTATCACATTAATTTTTTCTTTCTATCTTCGCTACTTTCTTCTTTCCTAATTATGTAATAACTCTTTTCTTATTACTTATCACTCATCACTTATTACTTATTACTGTATTTTATATTCTACACAACTTTAAAAAATCCTTTTTTTATGAAAAATAATTTAAAAATTTTTAATATACTTCTTGCCAGGAGACTATAGAGAAAGGACCAGGTGGCAAATTAAGGTCAACGTCATCTAAGTTTGGATACTCAACACTTGAGCTACCCGTCCCTTTATATTCTTTACCGGCTATTAATGCTCCATATATAGAGCTACTTCCTGTAACTTTAACATCACCTTTTGGCGCATATGCAACTAACTGCATACTTGTGCTTCCTGTAACTTTAATATTACCTGTGGTAGACATAAAAACTGGAATATTAGCAGGAGTTAGATTACGAGAACCCGTTATTACCATATCATTTACACAAATGATTGTTCCTATGCCGTCAATCGAGCCACTCCCAGCAAAATCCACCTCTCCAGTAACGTAAACAGTTCCCTCTAATATAACGTCTGTACTACCAGTGACCTTAAAATCCCCGTTGATATATAACGGGCCTAAAGTTTCTGTTCCACTTCCAGTAACTTTATATTTACCTTCATGTATTCCTCCTGCTTTTGCTTCACTAATGTATGGTGCTGTATCGATTGTCGGAAATTCCAGTTCCTCTACATATTCATAGACATTGTCTCCTTCAATATTAACTTCTCCAACAGCATTTACATTACCCTCTATATAGGAAGAGCCTCCAATACTAATATTGCCGCCTGAATATATATTACCTGTTACTTCGGTAGAGCCAATAAGTTCTAAATCCTTTTTGGAAGCAATAGCATATTCAAAAATAGAATGCATACCGCCAGTTTTAACGAAAATTTTTATCTTCCTTGTAGAATTATTTACTGTACCGGTAGAGATAACTTGAACTTGATGGGATGGAATCGATGAATCTTCATTATGACCTTTTACTGCCACTGTATAAGTTCCATCTCCTAATACTACAAAACCTTCTTCATTTTGATCATTAAAATTTCCATTCCATTCAAAATTATCTTTTAATTCTTTAATTGACCTTTGAATCCCAGATTCTGCTATATAAAAGGCTTTCGTGGAATCTTCTTGCAGGGAAGATAATTTAATATCATTACTGGTCATGGTAAGTAAAGCAATTCCCATAGTTAATATCACAAAAACAAATATTAGAGTAGCTATTAAAGCCATGCCTTTTTGATTGGTTACCGACAAACCAATACCCTTAAATATATTATTTATATTTCTAAATTGCATTTCGTAAACACCTCCTCGAATAATGCGGGTCTATGGCATCATCGAATTTCTTAAATAAACATCTGTATTCAAAGAAATATCAGGATTTCCATCATCGTCAAGATCCATTTGTAACAAAATATCAACTCGCTTTTCGTTTACAACGAAATTAATATTGTATATATCGGATAATAAATAGTTAGGATGTCCACTTACAGACCGTTGTAAGGACTCACCATCGTTACCTGACCAGGAAAAAGTAACTTTATATGGCGTTGAGTCCAATTCTGGTAACTCTGGTACATTAACTGTAATTGAGTGAAGATCGAGGTTCCCTATAACTGATTTACCTAATCGTATTTCTTTTACCATTATATCCATTGCCTGACGAGCTTCTCGTTGAGAGCGCAACTGACTATCTCCACTAATCCAGGAACGTACTCCCCCTGAAAAAAAGGTAACCAGTCCCAGAATTATAAGGGATAAAATTGCCAATACCACCATTAGTTCAATAAGACTAAAACCATTTTTATTTTTTATAACATTATTTTTTATTTTCATTTTTTTCTCTAACGTATTAAAATATTTCTTTATTTTTTCTTTAAAAACATTTTGGAATATATTAACTCCGTAAAACTATGTTCAATATTCAATTTAAGGATTATTTTTCTTCATTCTTCAGTGGGGAACTGAACGATACAATATGCATAATCACAATCTTCATCCATATCACTTTGAATTCGGTTAAGATTTATGGTGGATGTAATAATCATTCCTTCCGAACCTATGGGATATTGTATCCCGTCCCCAGCACTTGCCAGGGTTTCCCCCTGTATTGAGGCTTCGTCCAATGCTCTCACCTCTTCTTTTATTGCCTCACTCCAAACATGTTCCTCAGGTTTAATATTATCTGTTCTTGTTCCGAAAACATGTTGAACAATCATGTAGTTACCCGTAGATTGAGTATTCTCAATAATCCAAACTACATGATGTTTTAAACCCTCATCATCATCTGTTCTTCTACGACTCATTAACTGAGTGGTGGAAAGAACTTCAACTGTTTCACCAACATCATAAAGTTTCGCTCCATTAGCATCATCATTTTCATAAGTATACTGACAATGTAAAAATGTTTTTTTATCATCCAATAAATATACCGGTAAATCTACAGTTGAGCCGCATGAATTAAAAGTTACCCTTTGAATATCTCTCCAATTAGAACCGGTAAATTCTACCACAGCATAAGAAACCCGACCTGTATCTTTTTTTCGGCCGCTGGAAAAGCGAGGTATCAAACTTGCACCATCATCTTCATCTATAAATTCAGATGTAAAAAGACACTCATTCCATTCACCTCTTACGGTATTGCTTCCGGACTGACCTGTGATATAAATAACTGCTTTATCTATATTTAAAATATTAGATAAAGGTATGCCGTCTACGCTAATCTTTTTGTTTTCTGCTTCTAATCCTCCTACCGCAGCTCGAATTTTAATTTCATTAGCTCCACCTTCGGCTCCAATATACTGAATGATTTCCCATGTCACTCTGCAATCATTTTTTTTCCCTTCTCTCTTAAAATTGAAGGAAATAAGAATATCTTGAGGATTAGATATTTGGACTGTAAAATCATCTAAATTCTGATTTCCGCCTCCATCAGTTTTCCCTATGCCGGTAAGCCGTGTATTCACAATCCGTACAAAACAATCTTCAGCGGTCACACCGGGCTCTAAAGTATAATCATCATCATTGCCATTGCCATTCGTTAAAATAAGACTTTTACTTCCTGATGGAATGACAGAGTTTCCATGTATTACCTTAAAATCACTTGTTGTAATTTCTTCCTTACATTTTACAGTTGTGGTACCATTTGCAGAACTAAAAGTTCCGGTAATTGTGGACGTACTGCCTATATCGTCAATGTCGAATATAAGGTCAACTTTGGCTTTTCCATCTGGACCGGTCTTAGCTGTAGTTGTAATAGTAGTGCTTCCAAGTTCATAAAGGATTCCTTCTGTAGCCTCAAAGGTCACAATTTCGCCTACTACTGGTCCTGCATTATCGGTCAAAGTGGCAGTAATAGTGCAAGGCTTACCCGGAATTATGCTCTCTGTTGCAGAAGTAACTTCTACTTCGAATAAGTTACAAGTTACAGTTGTGGTAGCACTTGCAAAACTAAAAGTTCCGGTAATTGTGGATGTTTTGCCTATATCGTCATTGTCGAATATAAGGTCAACTTTGGCTTTTCCATCTGGACCGGTCTTAGCTGTAGTTGTAATAGTAGTGCTTCCAAGTTCATAAAGGATTCCTTCTGTAGCATTAAAGGTCACAATTTCATCTTCTAATGGTTCTCCATTACTTTTCAAAGTAGCAGTAATAGTGCAAGGAGTTCCTGCTTCTATTTCTCCTTCTGAAGGGGATAAGGTGAATGAATATTCCTGCTGCAGTATAGTGATATCTACCGAATCATTGAAACCACAATAGGTTGCCTCGACTTCAATCGTTGTTGTACTTTCCGTATCTGCTGTTAAAATTACTGTTGCCTGTCCATTGGTGGTGGGTGCAGAATCATCAGATAATCCTCCTTTTCCGGAAAGAATCTCAAATGACACTTCTGTCCCGTCGGCTACAAGATTTTCATCACCATCAGTTATGGTTGCAGTAATAATTGAAGTACTACCAAGTGTAATAGTCGGTAGATCTGCAACAACTGAAATGTCAGGATTAGTAAAATAAATAGTATTCGTTATTTCTGTTACCCCGCAATATGTCGCATTCACCGATGTTGTCGTTGCCGTTTCTGATGTTAAAGTTACTGTTGCCTCGCCGCTTTCATTGGTAAGAACACTTGAGTAACTTAGATCACCAAAATTTGTACTAAATTTCACGATCTTACCAATAATAGGTTGAGAATTATTATCAGTTAGGGTTGCAGTAATAGTTGAATCTTCGCAAACTGCAAGAGAAGTAGGTTCTGCTTCAACTGCCAAAGTTGGTGGCATACAGTTTATATCAATAGTACCAGATATTTCTCCTGATGATGCGCTGATCGTAACAGGAGATTGATCAATTAACGTTAAAGTGACTTGTGCAATCCCGTCTGCGGTTGTTGCAGTATTTGGAAATAATTCTCCCATTCCATCGGTAATGGAAAAAGATATCGCTACACCGTTGGGAACAGAATTTCCATTAGTATCCTTAACAGTTGCAATAATATTCGTTGTATTGCAACAAATAAGTTTTGAGGAAATAGGATCTGAACTAAGTTCTATAATACCAACTTCTACATCCGGTTCTGAAATCCCCAAATCATATAAAACCATTTCCAATTTGATACTTTTCTCATTTTCTTTTCTATCCTGCCAAGTAACTGTTACAGTTATTAGATCATCAGCTTCATCTTTTTCTGGCACGATATTATAAATTTTCCCTGATATGGTCTCAGAGGGATAATTATCCTTAATAGCATTATTATTTTTAATATCTTCCATTATTTTTTGAGCAATATTAGTTGCTACGGTTCGCTCTCTGGCATCAGCCATTCCCTGAAAACCGGTACTAAATGCTAAAAATATTCCAAATATAACCATAGCTAAAATTACGACTGCGACCATTAATTCGATTAGGGAAAAACCATTTAGAGATAATTTTCGATTTATTTTTAACATTCAAATCACCACCGATATTAAAGTCAGTATATAGTATCGAGTATCGAGTATATAGTAAAATCAAAAACATAAGAACCTTCCAGATTAATCTGCCAGTTAAGAAAGATAGTGTCGAGTTTATAGTATATCGTAAATTTTTAAGATAAGAATATTTTATATATTCTCTTATTGTGTATATTCCCTATTTATAAGCTTTTTAGCCATTAAAATCAGTATATAGTATTCAGTATGTAGTATATAGTAAATTATCAAGATTAATAATATTTTTAATTAGGTTAATTTATAATTTTTTAATTAATTGGTTAATTATTCGACAAATATATTTTATTTTTTCAATTATTGCGGAGCCAGATACGCTGTGTTATCTGCTGTTACGCCCCTCTTGAATGTCAAGGATTTTATGCTCATCGTTTCATGAGAGAACACCTTCACAGGCCTACCCTGTACTCAATGATTTTTTCGAGTTCAGCGTTTAGATGAGGAATATCTTCTTTAACGGTTTTCCAGACAATATCTAAGTTTATGTCATAGTAGCCGTGGATAAGCCGATTACGAATCCCGACAATGCCACTCCAAGGAATTTTAGGATATTTCTCTCTGAACTCTGAAGATACACCGACGGCAGCCTCACCAATAATCTCCAATAGATGGACAAGCGAGAGGCACAGCATCCTATCAGTATCCAGATCAAGTCGTGTTTTATCAGCAGAAAACAACAATACTTCACGGGTTGCATCCAACATATGATGAACACGAACCAAATCAGCTTTCAATGTACACCGCCTCCGCCTCCGCTAACACATCATCACGAAAGTATCTACTCAAGTCATTGGGAGTTCTCAAATCGACCTTTTGCCCGCCGAACATAGAAGAAAGCTCTTCTTCCATCTTAATCAAATTAAAAAAACCCGGTACATAGCCAATTTCAAATTCAACAAGCACATCAATATCACTACTCCGCGAAAAATCATTATGCAAAATAGAGCCGAACAAAGACAAACTTCGGATATGATTCCGTTTACAAAACTCAACAATCTTCCGCTTCGATAACTTAAGATCAAACTTCTTCATCAAACAACCCTCTTATCCTCAAGATATTATCTTTTAACATCATAAGACCAGCCAACCGGTTATTAACCAACCCTGATTTTGAAAATTTTTAATCTTTTCAGTCATTCTTCTCTTTCTTTAACTATATACTAATTTACCAATTAGCTAGTTTTTCTTTTATTTTTTCTTTACTATATACTACATGCTCGATACTATATACTGTTTTAATTTACCAGTTTTCAGGAGGTTCGGTGCTTATTCTTACTCGAGCGGTTACCGGAGTCATAATTACATAAAGAACCTTTCCTCTTTTATTTTTTAAAGTAACTGTCCCACCCATACTGGGAACTCCATTGGGATAAAAATAAACGTTGTCATCAGTAAAATTTGTATTAAATAAATCAATATCTTCTAATATTATATCATCAATCAATTCTGTTTGCTTGTAAATCCTATATCTATCCAATGTTGGCCAAAATTGTAATTTATAATATACTCCTTCATAAAATGCCCTTGATTGAGTATCTTTTAATTCCGAGCTTAAAAGTGCTGCTGCTCTATTTAGTTTACTCCATTGCATTAAGCTACTTATACCATTTATTGAAAGAACAAGCAATAAGGATATTATTCCTATTACAACCATTAGCTCGATAAGAGTGTAACCCTTGGTACGATTAGTGCTACGTTTCATACTGCTTTTGTTTAGCGTTCCTTTTTATTATTTTCAATTATATAGTTTTTGTTGCAAAGTCTTTTGTTTTTCCTTTTTAGACTAAAGAACTGAAATATAAATACATCCCATATTTCTTCTGGATTCCCATTTTCATGGGAATGACATATAAGTTTTTTATAAAGTAACCTCTACTTCTTTAGCAATAATTCCTGGCTTTGTTTTTATCTCGTTTACTTTTTCCATTCCTTCTAAATAACAAAGTATTGCTTCTTTCGCATTCTTCATAGCATCTTCTTCATTTTCACCTTGAGTAAAACAGCCATCAAGTGCAGGAACAGAGACATTAAATCCTCCTTCTTCGGCTGGTTCCAAAACCACTATAAATTTCATATATTTTTTCTCTTGTTTTATAATTATTTTTCTTTAATACTGGATTCCTGCTTTCGCAGGAATGACAAAAGGAACAGGTTCATCATGCTTTTTTAAGCTTTCTAAATATCCCTTAATAGCATCCTGGATATTTTCTAAAACTTCTTTTCGGTTTTTTCCTTGCGAAATACATCCTGGCAAAGAAGGACATTCGGCAACAAATATTCCATCTTCATCCTGCTCAATAAAAATTCTATATTTCATAATAAATTTCTCCTATTTCTAATCACATTTATTTAACTCTGGATTCCCGCCTGCGCGGGAATGACAGAGAAGAATTAATAGGACAGGCGAGACGCCTGTCCTACGTGGTGGGTGGTTTTTACTCCACTATATTTCATTATCATGAATATGAAAATCTGTCTACCCTACGATTTGTTTTAAATTTTTGTAGGGGTCGAATTTATTCGACCCGCCCTTATTACGGGTTCGATGAATCGAACCCCTACATTTTCCCTTTATTCTCCTCCCCCTTGAGGGAGGAGGATTAAGGTGGGGGTGAAATATTTTATTCTAAAATCCTAAATACCAGGAAATAATTTTTTCACCCCATAAAATTGTGACGAAAGAACCTAAGACAATGAATGGTCCAAAAGGTACCAAATCTTCTCTACTTTTAATCTTCGACAAAATCAAAATAATTCCGGTTACTGCCCCCAGGAAAAATCCTAAAAAAAGTGAAACTATAATATATTTCCAGCCCAGGAAGGCACCGATCATGGCGGCGAGTTTTACATCTCCTCCACCCATCGCCTCTTTCTTAAAAATTACCGAGCCGGCCAAACCGATGATTAATATTATTCCTCCACCCGCAAGTATACCTAAAGCTGAATTTATAAATGATATATAAGTAACGAAAAAACTTATAATAAATCCTATTACTATTCCCGGTAAGGAAATTACATCAGGTACAATCTCTTCATTTAAATCGATAAAAGCAATAATTATAAGAGCTGATGATAAAATAATATAAATTAATGTTTGAACACTTAAACCATATATAAGAGAAATTATTAAATATATTAATCCGGTTAAAAGTTCTACTACAGGATATTGAATAGATATTTTGCTTCCACAATTACGACATCTGCCTTTAAGTAAGATGTAGCTTAATAATGGTATATTATCAATTGGTTTGATTGGGCTGTGACATTTAGGACAATGAGATGCTGGATATATTATTGATTCATTTCTGGGTATCCTATAGATACAAACATTATTGAAACTTCCTACTACTAAACCTAATATAAATATTAAAATATCATCTATACCATAATACATTTATTTCCCTATTCTTATTTTTTAATTACGATATTTAAATGAAGCATATTACCATCGGGACCTATGCCATCAAGAGTAAAAGTATCTACCCCATCAAAGTCAACTACCACATCGCCAGGTGTACTAAAACCATTTCTTATTTGAGGTGCTTTAGTGACAGGATTTTGGATGCTTAAAGATTTGATGATATTATCTGTATCATTCCAAATCAATACCGGGTGTTTATCTATTAGTTCTGATTTTATTTCATTCTCTACCGATTCAATATTTGATTTTATAATTTTTATCGTATTCTGTTCAATATACCAATCATAAAGGCGAGGGGCATAAATAATTATTGCTCCGATAATGACTACCCAAATGATTATGGCAATTATTGTAACACCGCGTTTGTTTAAAAACATTTTTCTTCCACCTATTATTTTATACTATTTTTTCTCTTAATAGTTTCTCTTCATCTCTTTTTGCTTTCCTTAATTTTGCTTTAATTGCTTCAGCAACAAAGTAATTTATTAACATTCCATGGGATTTACAATATTCTCTTAATTCTGCTGCAAGTGATTCAGAAATTCTTATTCCTATTAGTTTCTTTCTCATAATGTTAACCTCAGTTAATTTATGTTAGCATAAGATAACTTATTTGTCAAAAAAGTTGTTAATTCGGTCTGTGTCAACCTTTTGGGGGTAGTTTTCTTTGGTGAAAAAAAATCTTCTGGTTTTGGGTAGACTTACCCCTTGTTTTATTAAGGCTTATTGTTTTTACCAATAAGCATAATTGTCCTTATTTTATTTAGGTTACAGTAATACATTTTAATCTTCTTTCTTATATTTTCTTTAACTGATTAATAATATCCTACTTCAGTAAGTTTTCGTAAAACACCCACCCAGGGT
>Ga0222702_1000568_pt1 | contig 10402 bp, 8 predicted proteins | sample AntAcemetage1504_FD_181152 | JGI IMG/M metagenome (GOLD analysis project Ga0222702, IMG submission 181152) | Saline water microbial communities from Ace Lake, Antarctica - #1504 | ecosystem: Environmental > Aquatic > Non-marine Saline and Alkaline > Saline | place: Antarctica: Ace Lake...
GGCGGGCTTTTACTGGCTTGCTGATAGAGTTATTTAATTCCTCTGCTCTTGGCACGCTCTTAGAGAATAGTTTTATTCTGCATGGGCTACTAATTTAAGATGAGAGGGGGCGATATACAGAAATAATAAAAAGCGTATCAGTTAATTAATAAATTTCAAAATTATTAAGGAGGTTATATTTAACCATGAACTCTAGAAAAAGTTTTTTAATTGTTTTAGTTTTAACTCTATGTTTACTATTGTCAGCAGGAACTGCACTGGCAGAACCAGTAACCGTTACTTTCTGGCATGCCATGAGCGGGTCGCGCCTTGGGGTATTAGAATCGATTATCGAAAGTTTTAATGCCACCCATCCTGATTATGAAGTTAAACCGCTATTTACCGGTTCTTATGCGGAAACACTAACCAAATACGTTGCAGCATATCCTACCAAAACAGGTCCAAATATGGTTCAGGTTTATGAAGTAGGAACTCAAACAATGACTGATAGTGAAGCCATTACTCCCGTCTATCAAATCCCTGGAATGTTGGGAGAAACCTGGGACTGGGCACAATACGTCATCCCCATTACTCATTATTACTCTACAGATGGAAATCTTTGGTCTATGCCTTTCAACTCCTCTACCGCTATGCTCTACTACAACAAAGACCTTTTCAAAGCAGCCGGGCTTGACCCGAATAAACCACCTACAACCTGGAAAGAGATGGAAGAGTATGGAGAAAAAATCCTGGCAAGCGGAGTAGTAAATCACGTCTATTCCACCGGTTGGCCTGATTGGATTTTCGAACAAGCCCTTGCCATTCATGACCATCTTTATGCAGATAATGATAATGGACGGTCCGGACTAGCAACAAAAGTAGTCTTTAACGATGATTTTGGTCAAATGATCTTTGACACCTGGACAAGATTACATGATAAAGGAATTTATATCTTTGGCGGAGCAGAATACTCAGCGAATTCTGCCTTCAAAGCCGGTCAAATAGCTATGCTCATCCAATCTACTTCATCACTGGCTGGTATTTTAAAAGATTCTGAATTTAAGGTTGGTACCAGCTTCTATCCGCGTTTCGAAGGATATCCGGTAGGAAACTCTGTTATCGGAGGCGGAAGTATTTGGGTCACCAAAGGACAAAGCGAAGAAGAACTCCGCGCTGTTTGGGAATTCCTGAAGTATACCGGTCAAAAAGATATTGCTATCCAGTGGCACAAGGGGACAGGATACTTTCCGGTGAGCGGAGCGGCACTCAAAACTCTCTTGGATGAAGGCTGGTTCTCTGCGGACCAGGCTTTTCTTACTGCCTTCCTTCAGATTCTTTCCGGAAGACGGGATACTGCCGCATCAACCGGAGTCCGTTTAGGGCCTTTTGTAGCAATGAGAGAGATCTTTGTATCTAGCCTGGAGAAATCACTTGCCGGCCAGCTTTCTCCGAAAGATGCTCTAAATGAAGCTGAAGAAAAAATGAACCTGTTATTAAAAGACTACTTAGAACTATACGGCAAATAAAAATATAGCACAGCGCAGGAGCAGGTTTTACACCTGCTCCTGCAGTTTTTTAAACCCTTAATGTACCAAAAGGAGAAAGAATGCACGAAGATAGATTCCCCGGACACAAATTTTTACCTTACCTGCTTATTGCTCCGTCTATTGCAGTAATTTTTATCTTTTTAATCGGTCCTTTTGGCCAAAGCATATATGAATCTTTTTTTGTATCAACACCGTTTGGCACGAGAACTATATATGTGGGATTTCGTAATTATATCCGTTTATTTTCTTCCCCGGACTATCTAAACAGTGCTGTAGTTACTTTTAAGTTTGCCGCTTTTGTTATTATTATCGGACTTTCTATTTCGCTGTCAATTGCTCAACTGCTAAACCAAAAGATCAGGGGAATGGGCTTCTATCAGGTCGCTCTTATCTGGACTTACGCCATCTCTCCGACAATAGCCGGTGTTATCTGGGCTTCGATGTTTGCACCTGCTACCGGACTTATCCCTTATGTTGTTTCCAAGCTATCTGGCGGATATATGATGAATTGGATGACCAACGGCCAGTTAGCGTTATTTATAGTAGCTGGTGCGGCGACCTGGAAAATGCTGGGTTACAATATCATTTTTTTTCTGGCGGGATTACAAAACGTGCCGGGTGAATTTCTGGAAGCTGCTCAGATAGATGGGGCAAGTCCATGGAAGGCTTTTTGGCGGATAACTTTTCCCATGCTTTCCCCCACTACCAGCTTTTTACTATTCGTTAACATGCTTTATGCTTTCTTTCAGGTTTTTGGACTTATAGATATTATGACACATGGCGGGCCGGGAAATGCAACAGAACTTCTGGTCTACAAGCTATATCGTGATGGGTTTATCCATTTAAATACCGGATCTGCATCAGCCCAATCATTTATAATATTTTTTGTAATTTCTATGGCAGCAATTATTCAATTGAGAATAGTAACAAGAAAAGCTATTTATTTCCGATGAGGTAATATTTTATGACAAGAAAAACCCAACATGAAATTTTTATTCACGCAATACTTATTACACTGGTTATAGTCCTGGCTTTTCCGGTGTTTTTTGCTTTGGTTACCAGCACCTTAAGCTTTCAGGAGTCTTACGAATATCCACCAAAACTTATACCGGGGGACCAATTTACAAACAATCTTAAAGAAGCCTGGGAGCGAATTAATATTGGGCGGCTCTTTTTTAATAGCACCTTGATTTCAGTAGTAGTAGCAATAGTGAAGACTATCCTGGCATTAGTAGCCGCCTTCGCCTATACCCACTTTAAATTTCGCGGTCAGGGTCTGTTATTTTCTATGTGTATGATCACCCAAATGCTTCCCCTTCCGGTACGTATTATTCCCACCTATCAGTTAATGGCGAGTTTTAACTGGATAAATTCTTACTATGCTCTTATGGTACCATTTTTTGCCAGCACAACCGGACTACTTCTTTTTCGGCAATTCTATTTAACTGTACCCAGAGACCTTCCAGACGCTGCCCGGGTCGATGGGGCAGGACCTATGCGATATTTCCTGCAAATTCTGGTTCCTATTTCTAAGACCAATATTGCAGCTCTATTTGTTATAGAATTCATCTTCATGTGGAGTCAGTATTTATGGCCTCTAATTGTCACCACTACCGGTGAAATGCGGGTTATACAAATCGGTATTAAAATGCTCCTGGCCAGTGAGCAGATAGCTCCCGAGTGGAATATTATTATGGCTGCTACAGTTATCGCTATGCTGCCTCCGCTTGTAGTCCTTCTGGTTTTACGGAAAAGCTTTGTTCAAGGAATTGCCATGCAGACAACTAAATAAAAAAGAGTAAGGAGTAATTACCAGATGCGTACACATTTGAACTGTGCAAGTTGTATAATAGATGATTTGTGCGGTGCTTTACAATTAATCCCCTTAGAGGAAAAAATTAAAAAGAAGATATTAAGTGAATCTTTTCAATTTCTATCTCGAGAGTTCTCTACAGAAAAAATTCCCTCTTATTTCATCACTGAAGTTCACAGAATTTTAAAGAGGATATCAGGAATCGAAATTCCTTTTAAAGAAAGAAGGGACAAGTGTAACCAGCTTGGAATAGAGATGGCAAAAAAGATTGCTTTGGAAGCGGAGGGGATGGAAGAATTTGATAAATTTTCATTTTTGGTTAATTGGGCTATTGCCAGTAACCATCTTGATTTTCGCACAGTAGGAACCGGCTATGGTTTTCAGATGGCTGAAATAATTGAAGAGCTTCGGGCTTGCGTTTCGGAGGGCTTAAAAATAGACCAGAGGGATGAAATTTTCCAGATAGCTAAAAGCTCATCTAAAATACTTTATATTCATGACAATGTTGGTGAAATTGCCTTTGATAAACTGCTAATTAAAGAACTCAGAAGATATGGGGTTTCAGTAACCTCTGCTTTAAGGGGAGGACCTATTACCAGCGATGCTACCATAGAAGATGGAGAAACGGTAGGCCTTCAAGAGGCTGCTTCAAAAATCATTTTAGCCGGTCCGGATACGCTGGGCATTTCTCTTAATGAAATGTCTGATCAGCTAAAACGAGAACTTCAGACTGCTGATCTGGTGATTGCCAAAGGCCAGGCAAATTATTATGCCTTGACCGAATACAGGTCGAAAGTACCTGGCCAGATTGCCTGTCTTTTCAGAACTAAATGTGAGATTGTATCAAACGAGCTAGGAGAAACAGGAAAAATTAATGTCGCTATCTTGCTCTAAAAAGCCTCACTAGATAAGGTATCAAGATATTTTTCTTTTACATGCAGCCAGAGTTACTCCTTCGGTTTTTGAAGAAAGAGCGGGAGCATTTCAATGTTTGCAGGATTATAAAGCAAAGGGAATTATTAGGGCAATCGGAATTTCCACTCATGCGGTTGGAATAGTTAGGCGAGCCGCAGAAATTAAAGAAATCGATATTATATTTCCTATCATTAATAAACTTGGTATTGGAATTGTAGGAGATAGTATTGAAGGTATGATTAAAGCAATCTCAAAGGCATATAAAACAGGGAAAGGCCTATATGCTATGAAGGCCTTAGGCGGAGGACACTTAATTGATCAATTAGAAAAGGCTTTTAATTTTGTAAGAAAGATTCAAGGCATTAGTTCTGTAGCAGTTGGTATGGTAAATCAAGAAGAACTAGGACTAGATTTAAAGATATTTAATGATGAAGATATTTCTCAGGAACTGCTAACTCAAAAAATTAAACCCAGCAAAAGATTATTTATTTCGCGTTTTTGCAAGGGTTGCGGCACCTGTGTTAAAGCCTGCCCTAACAATGCCTTATCTTTAAAAAATGGAAAAGCAGTGGTCGATCACAAATTATGCATTTTGTGTGGATATTGTAATCCGGTATGTCCCGAATTTGCTATTAGATTGATTTAAGCACTTCCAGGTAAAAAAATTTTAAAAGCAAGGAGTAGGAGAGATGAACGATAAGGAAAATTCGAAAGTTTTAAAGGATGCCATTATAGATGTGCCGGGAATAAAAGTAGGACACAGTCAAAATTTAAAAGCCGGGACCGGGTGTACCGTAGTTATCTGTGAAAAAGGAGCAACAACAGGAGTTGATGTGCGAGGAGGAGCTCCGGGAACTCGAGAAACAGACCTTTTAAATCCGGTAAATTTGGTAGACAAAGCCCATGCTATCTATCTTAGCGGAGGTAGTGCCTTTGGACTCGATGGAGCTTCGGGTGTGATGAAATATTTAGAAGAAAGAGAAATAGGTTTTGATGTGGTGTTAACCAAAGTTCCTATAGTCCCCGGTGCAGTTCTCTTTGACTTGGGTGTAGGCGATTACAGGGTAAGACCTGATGCCAGGATGGGTTATGATGCCTGTCTTAATGCTTCTGATGCGGAAGTCAGACAGGGTAATGTTGGAGCCGGAACTGGGGCAACGGTGGGAAAGATATTTGGCGGATTTCGTTGTATGAAGAGCGGTCTGGGCACGGCCAGTTTTAAGTCTCAAGAGCTAATAATAGGAGCCATAGTGGCAGTGAACTGTTTTGGAGATGTAGTTGACCCGGAAAGCGGAGAGATTATTGCCGGGGTTTTAAGTGAGGACAAAAAAGAAGTTGCTAATACTATGTCTTTCTTGAGAAATTTTCCTCAAAGAAGCGGAAGTAATTTTTCAAAAAATACTACTATAGGAGTTATAGCTACTAATGCAAAGCTAACCAAGGCCGGGGCCACCAAAGTAGCGATGATGGCTCAGGATGGGTATGCCCGGACTATAAGCCCCGCTCATACTATGTTTGACGGGGATACTATCTTTTGTATGGCCACCGGTGAGGTAGAGGCAGGAGCAAATGTAGTGGGGGCAATTGCAGCAGAAGTAATGGCTCGGGCAATAGTAAAGGCAATAAAAAACACAGAATCTCTTTTTGAACTTAAAAGTTATAAGGATTTATTTTAAAAAGTTGCCCAAAGGTGCCAGGCACCTTTGGGCAACTTTTTTATTTATTGCATTACTGGTATAGGATGATATAATAAAGATATAAAAAATAAAAATTGGAGGAAAGAGATGGCTGATAAAGCAAAGAATTTGAAATGGATAATTATTGGCATAATCTTATTAGTGGCAATAATTGTGGGCGCGGTTGCCTCAATTTATATTGATCTAATATGGTTTAAGTCAGTACAATATGTTACTGTTTTTTGGAAGATACTACTAACTAAAGGGGTAGTTATGCTGTTTTTTGCCGCAGCATTTTTTATATTGTCTTTTATAAATCTTTCTTTTGCTCGACGTTTTGCTCCGGAGTTTCAGGTGGAAATAGGCCAGGAAGAGTTTGAAAGACCGGAGATTCAACTATTTAAAAGTCTACAAAATATTCAGGTAAATAAAAAATTTGTTTTATGGTTTTCCCTGATTATTGCGCTCTTTATGGGATTTTCCGAAAGCTCTAGTTGGGAAAAGATCCTGATTTATTTAAACAGAACCTCATTTGGGATAACTGACCCTATCTTTAATAAGGATATCGGTTTTTATATGTTTAGTCTGCCTTTCTGGGAATTCGTCAGAAACTGGTTATCCTTTGCTCTTAGCATCATTGCTGTTGTAGTAGCTGCTATTTATATTGTTAAAAGGGCGGTAAAATATGAATATAAAAAACTTATTATTGAAACCCCGGTTAAGGTACATCTTTCCTTACTTATCGGTTTCATATTAATTTTAAAATCCTGGCAGTATTGGTTAAACGCCTTTAAGATTCTCTACTCTACTCAGGGGGTTATTTTTGGAGCAGGTTATACAGAAATTCATGCCACTCTATTTGCTTTGAGGGTTTTAATGGTTTTAGCTTTGGTTTGCGCAGCACTGTTTTTTGTAACTGCAAGGAAAGAAAATTGGAAATTACCAGCTTTGGGATTGGCGGTGTTGGTTGGTGTCTCTATCTTACTGGGAGGAATCTATCCCACAATTATTCAGAGTGCGGTAGTCTTGCCTAATGAAGGTACCAAGGAGAGACCGTATATATTAAATAATATTGAAGCTACCCGGGTAGCATATGGTTTAGATAAGATTAGGGAGGAAGAATTTCCGGTAAAGGAAGGAATAAGTTTCGAGGATATTGAAAAAAATGATAAGATTATTAGTAATATCCGACTCTGGGATCGGAGACCTATAAAACAGACTCTAAAACAGATTCAAGCCATCAGGTTATATTATGATTTTAATAGTGTAGATATGGACCGTTATTATTTTAACGGAAATTATCAGCAGGTGATGGTCTCTCCCCGGGAATTAGATAAAGATAAGATACCGGAACAGGCCAAAACCTGGGTAAATGAGACCTTAACTTATACTCATGGTTATGGGGTAGTAGTAAATCCGGTTAATAAGATTAGCGGAGAAGGTCTTCCCGAACTGTTGATCAAAGATATTCCTCCGGTTTCCAGCGTAAATCTTAATATTACCAGACCGGAAATTTATTATGGAGAGATAACTAAAGGTTATGTAATTGTGAAGACCAAAGCCAAAGAATTTGACTATCCTAAAGGAGATGAGAATGTTTATAGTACCTATGCGGGCAATGGTGGGATGCCGGTATCCTCTCTATGGAGAAGAATTCTTTTTTCTATAAAATATTCTAATATGCAGATTTTACTCACCACTAATTTTACTTCTGAGAGTCGAATTATGATCAATCGTAATATTCAGGAGAGAGTCAATAAGGTAGCTCCTTTCCTGGGCTATGACAAAGATCCTTATATGGTAATTTCTAAGGAAGGGAAATTGTTCTGGATACAGGATGCTTATACCATATCCAGTAGTTATCCTTACTCTACTCCTGTTAAAGGGGGTTACTTCAATTATATGAGAAATTCGGTTAAAGTAGTCATTGATGCCTATAATGGTACGATGGATTTTTATATTGTGGATCAGAAAGACCCATTAGTTAAAGTATATCAAAATATGTTCCCTCAACTGTTTAAGAACTTTGACCAGATGCCCGATAATTTAAAGGAACATATTCGTTATCCCAAAGATCTCTTCCAGGTACAAGCCGAGCTTTACTCTACCTATCATATGTTGGATCCTGATGTATTTTACAACAAAGAGGATTACTGGAATACTCCTAATGAAATTTATGCGGAAAATGAAATCAGGATGGAACCATATTATATTATAACTAAACTTCCGGGTCATGAAAGGGAAGAATTTATTTTGATGACTCCTTTTACTCCTTCTACCAAGAATAATATGATTGCCTGGTTAGCTGCTAAAAATGATCAGCCAGAATATGGGAATTTGGTAGTTTATAAATTCCCCAAGGAAAAACTGATTTTTGGACCGATGCAGATAGAGGCGAGGATTGATCAGAATTCGGAAATCTCACAGCAGTTAACCCTGTGGGGACAGAAGGGTTCTACGGTTATTAGAGGGAATTTACTGGTAATTCCCATAGAGGAATCTATTATTTACGTCGAACCTTTGTATTTGCGGGCGGAAACAGGAGAGATTCCTGAGTTAAAGAGAGTAATCGTCTCTAATGGTTCCGATGTAGTGATAGGAAATACTCTGGAAGATGCCTTAGGAAAGCTTTTTGCGCGAACTTTTGGGGAAAGAGAAATCGTAATAACCGGTGAAGAAAAAACCCTTAAAGATTTAATTAAAGAAGCAGCAGGATATTATGAAAGTGCTCAAGAGTTTTCCCGCGAAGGAAATTGGAGTAAATATGGAGAAGAACTGCAGAAATTGGAACAGACTTTGAAGTTGTTAGAAGAAGCTAGTGAGAGAGAATGAACCTAGCGTGGAGCGTATATGATTAGTTAGCTCGTTAGTTAGTTACTTGGTTAGCTAGTTAAGAAGATACAAGAGAGGAAGAAGTAAGGGGCGGATTTATCCGCCCCGTTTTTCATTGCGGGCTTGATGAATCAAGCCCCTACATCTGGCTCCTAGCTTCCTTCTTCACGAGATACTAGATGCGTTTTTTGCTCTCCTAACCAATTAACCAAGTAACCATCTAACCAGCTAACTGTTTCTAAACGCTATTCGCTAATTTTATAATTTTTGCCTCTAAAATTTCCAGATCCAGTAAGACAATGGTGCTATTCCCGGTTAGCCAACCCCCGCATTCTCCCGGATTTACAATAAGTGTCTTTCCGATTTTACGCAAATCAGTTTGATGGGTATGGCCATATATAATCACATTATATTTCTGGCTTTCTGCCAAGGCGTTAACTAATTTTTCTTTATGAAGCATAATAATATTTTTACTATTTATGTTTATATTATATGGTGCAGGATAAAGCTCTCCTATCTCCTTAAATTTTTCTTGAAGGTAAAGCTTATCTCCGTCGTTATTTCCAAATATACCTGTAAAAGGACAATTTAAAGCTTTAAATTCCAAAGCAGTAAAGGGGGAAACGAAGTCACCGGCATGAAGAACTAAATCTACTTTTTCCCGGTTGAAAACTTCCACTGCTTTTTTTATCTGAGGCAAATTATCATGCGTATCAGAGATTATTCCAATTTTCATTTCTTATACCCCCTTTGGGATTATTTAATATAATACACTAATTTTATCATAATTTGTAATTATAATCCCATTATTTTCAATCATTTTTTGCATCTCTTGGATTTTTAGATAATTTTAGATTATCAAAAGTGGCAACAGTGCCATCCATAAAAATTTTCCTTATTGATTATGTTTTTAATAAAAAACACTTCCCGGAAAATCCAGAAAGTGTTTTTTATAATTTGACTTTAAAGAACTGAGTATATGATTATTCTATATATCCTTTTTCTCTTAAGAAGTTTTTAGCGACTAATTTTGCCGGTAAGCCGGTAGCGTCGACTTGATAATTTAATTCTGTCATAGTTACATCGTCCAGTTCAGAAATTGGTTTTAAAATTTCCCTGATTTCCGGGTATTTATTCAGAACTTCTTCTCTTACATTGACACAGATGTTGTATACCGGGAAAAATTGTTGGTCATCTTTTAAAACCTGGAGACCATATTTTTTGATTTTACCATCAGTAGCAAAAACCATAGTAATATCAGTTTGTCCCCGATTTAATGCTTCATAGGTTAAGCCTGCGTCCATTGTTTTGATATTTTCTTCATTTACATCCATTCCATAGTGCTCAGCCAAACCTGGTAGACCATCCACCCTTTCGGCGAATTCATGATCAACTCCCCAGATAAGGTCATGATGTTGATTAACATATTTAGCAAGATCAGATAAGGTAGTACCAATTTCTGCTACCTGCTCTTTGGTAAGAGCTATTGCATAGGTATTATTTATTTTGGAGCGATCTAACCACACAATACCATTCTTTTCTAAATCTTCTGTTTTTACTTTATTATATAATTCGACTGGGTCGGTAATTACTTCTTCGTGTTTTAAGTAAACCAAAGAAGCAGTTCCGGTATATTCTGC
>Ga0222702_1000572_pt1 | contig 10350 bp, 10 predicted proteins | sample AntAcemetage1504_FD_181152 | JGI IMG/M metagenome (GOLD analysis project Ga0222702, IMG submission 181152) | Saline water microbial communities from Ace Lake, Antarctica - #1504 | ecosystem: Environmental > Aquatic > Non-marine Saline and Alkaline > Saline | place: Antarctica: Ace Lake...
ATGAACCCACCCCATGATCACAACATCCTGTCCTTCAAATTCAATATTCAAGTCACCAGCATATTCAGTTCTTTTCCAGTTTTCTAATAAGTCAAACATCTTACTCCATCAAATTTAATTTATAATATGAATTGAACCATTCATAAAATTTTTTTAACCCATTTTTTAAATTGGTTTTTGGGTTATAATTTAATAATTTTTTCGCTTTTGATATATCAGCATAGGTTCTCTGCACATCACCTTTGGGAATTGGCTGCTTATCCGTAAGCACTTCATACTCAAAATTCTCCGATATTTCTTTTACTAGTTTTTCGAGGGTTACCGGCTCATTATTCCCTAAATTTATGATCTCGAATACACCCTTATGTTTTTTTATCCAGGCAAAAGCTTTCATAACACCATCAATTATATCATCAATATATGTGTAATCTCTTGAAGTAGTGCCATCGCCGAAAAATGGTATCGCCTTTTTATTTACAATATACTGAGAGAATTTATGGATCGCAAGATCGGGACGCTGACGAGGACCATACACTGTGAAAAACCTCAAACAGGCAATATCCATATCATAGAGATAATGATAAGTATGGCAAAGTAGCTCACCCGCCTTTTTGGTTGCGGCGTAAGGTGAGATTGGTCTGTCCACCGGATCATCTTCGGAGAAAGGTATTTTTTCATTATTTCCGTATACCGAAGAAGAAGATGCAAAGATGAATTTCTTAACATTATGGTTCTTGCAACATTCCAGCAGGTTTTGAGTTCCCTCAATATTCACCTTCTGATAGTAGGGTGCGTTTTCTATCGATGGACGGACTCCAGCCATTGCCGCGAGATGGATCACACTATCAAAATCATATTCGTTGAAAAGTATCTGCAATAATGACATTCCTGTTATGTCTCCACGAATAAATGTGAAATTCTTTTCAGTATGAGGTCTTTCATTAATGAGTTTTAGATTGTGTTGCTTTAATGCCACATCATAGAAATCACTGATATTATCCAGTCCGATAACAACTTCCCCCTTGCAAAGCAATTGCTCAACAAGATGTGATCCAATAAAACCCGCCGCACCGGTTACCAGTATCATTATGCTACCCCCTCATTAGTTTTTATGAAGTTTATGACTTCTTCTTTATTGACTTCTGATTGTGATTTCTTCTTTATGTTTTTTACGACATACAAACCTGATCTCAGCTCGTTACCGCCGATCAATACAGCGAAAGAAACATTGTTTTTGTCGCATAGCTTTAAGTTGTTTCCAATAGATGAATTCTCATCTGCTACAACTGCTGATATATCTGCTTTATGAAGTTCCTGCATCATATCAATGGATGCCTGAAGTGCTTCAGCACCGATAGGAATAATAAACACTTCAAGATTATCCTCTTCAGGAAAAGAAAAGCCCGATTTTTCCAAGGATAGGATTATCCTTTCTAATCCCATTGAGAGCCCTACTGCTGGTATTTGCTTTCCACCAAGATATTCGATCAAGCCGTCATACCTACCACCTCCACCTAATGCGTCTTGGGCTCCGAGATAATTTATTTTGTATTCAAATGCTGTTTTTGTATAATAATCCAATCCTCTGACAATTTCAGGGTTAACAGTAAAGGGTACATTCATCATTTCCATATTTTTCTTCACTTCCTTGAAATGTTGGGCACACTCCTCACAAAGATTATCCAGCATTCGCGGGGCTTTCTCGATAAGTTGCTGACATGTCCTATTCTTACAGTCAAAGACTCGGAGCGGATTTTGTTCCATTCTACGCTGGCAGTCTGCACAATATTTATCTTTATCTTTATACAAAAATTCTTTTAGCAAAATATTATACTTATCCCTGCAATCCGGACAACCCACACTGTTGATTTCGAGAGATACATCAGGCACCTTTGCTTCCTGAAGGATCTGCCAGCCGATGGCAATAATTTCGGCATCAACGATCGGTTTTGGTGATCCTATACACTCCACACCAAATTGATAAAACTGCCTGTATCGCCCTTTTTGAGGTCTCGAATACCGGAACATCGGACCTTCGTACCAAAGCCGTAAAGGGTCCTTTTTGGATGATTGAAGATTGCGTTCTGCAACCATACGTGCAATAGAAGCAGTCCCTTCCGGGCGTAGTGCGAGATTGCGTCCCTTCTTATCCTCAAAAGTGTACATCTCCTTTTCGACAATGTCTGTGTCTTCACCTACACTTCGTTGAAAAAGATCGAGTTGTTCAAAAATTGGAGTACGAACTTCAGAATAATTATATAATGAGGTAAGTTTTCGTATAATGTTTTCTATGTAATGCCATTTCTTAATATCTTCTGGCAAAATATCATAGGTTCCGCGTGGTGCTTGGTATTTCATATTGCTATTGTAAGACTTTTCTTTATTTTTTTCTTTCAGGAATATAATATCGTGCTTTCTTGTAAAAAATGCGGAAAATAATTATCGCAACTGTAATTCCTATCATGTCGGCGAGAAAATCATATTTGTCCATAGAACGACCGGATATAAAGCTTTGATGTATTTCATCAAGCACACCCATTACACCACCAAAAACAAGCACTGCGACAAATGCACCCAATAGTTTATTTATCCTGTCTTCCTGCTTCAACATCAGGAGAAATAGAGTTGCCCATATTCCATATTCGAACAAATGAACGATCTTATCAGCGTATTTTGGAAAACCTTCCGGTGCTTGAAAATCCGGCATCGAGGACAATGTCAGCATAAGAATTGTCCATATAACTAAAGCAATTCTAAATCCCATTTTCATATTTTGATAAAACAAAACCGATTATTAATATGTCAAGTTTTGAAAAAATTGTCCTTTAAAAAATTACTGCGTATAAATATTGGTCAGATATAAAAATATACTAAAAGGGAAACGCTTGTATTTGGCTTTTAGCAGCAGGTGTGGCGCTTCCTGGCTGACCCAGTAATAGGTCGTTCCCCTGCTTTTAAAAATATTATTAGTAAGAATATCTGTTCTGGAACTAATCTTGGAATCATACTGAATTTCAGAATTGATCCTGTACTCAAAGCATCCATATTTTTTTTCCTGGTAGCGAAGAGTTACCGTCTTAGTTTTTACTGCATTGAGCTGCCATATGCGATAATTTCCATAGCAAGTATACTGCTTTTGTTCCGGCAGATCAGAAAGCAACGAAAAAGTCATGCTAAGGATATCATAAATCGGACTATTGCATTGGAGTGAATCAATTTTACCGGCTAATAAATTACGAACAACAATACTCCCCTCTTTTTGATTGAAAAGAACAACTTTTTTCTCATGCACATTTTGCTGGTAAATCGTTTTCCAAAAATAAAAAGATAAGAAAGCAGTGTTGCATGAACTCACATAAGTATTCTCTATAGAAAAAAGTGCTGAGACAAGTCCTCTTGAAGTACTTTCAAGAGTGATCGTCTGTAACGAGTCTGTTGTATCCACTAAGATCTTAACAAGCGCAACAGGAAGCCCTGCATAATGAATGTTATATTCATAAATTGTTTCTTCTGCAAAGCACACAAGGGGCAGGATCAGAATAAATATAACCAACCAGAATTTATTCTTCATGTTGTGATCACAAGATATTCAGACGTACGTTCTTAATTCGCTGCCCATCGATAGATTCGACAGTAAACTTGTATTTATCCTTAAAAATAACTGTTTCACCTTGTTGGGGTATCTTACCGAAAAGATTGTACAGGAAACCGGAAAAACTATCAAATTGATCATCAACTTCCAACCCGAACTTTTTACATACATCATCAAAATCAGTCGAACAATCAATAATATATTCGTCCTGTGTAATGGGCTTAATCTCTATCTTTTCAACATCTGTTTCATCGAGAATTTCACCAACGATCTCTTCCAAAACATCTTCCAGAGTAACCAAACCGGTTGTGCCGCCATACTCATCCACCACAACTGCCAAGTGGATCTTATTTTTTCTGAAATAGTTTAAGATGAAGATCAGTTTCATGTTTTCCGGGATGAAGTAGCAGAGACGCATTAAATCTTTTATCCGCTTCTGAGATCCGAGATTAAGTATAATATCCTTGCTGTACACCATACCAATTATATTATCGATCGTTCCGCGATAGATCGGAATACGAGAAAAACCACTCTCTTTAATGACACGAATAAGATTTTCAATGCCATCTTCTATCTCAACTGCTGTAATATCAATCCTTGGAGTGAGTATCTCTTTTACTTTTGTATCTGAAAACTCGAAAGCACTATTCAGCATTTCACGTTCTTCTTTATGAATATCAACCATATCCGGAGCTTCATCATAAACAATACTTTTTATATCTTCAGAAGTGATTTTTATATTTGAATCCATTAAGCCACGATCCGTGCCTTTGGTAAAAATATTTGTGAAGAGTTCCAATATTTTAACAACCGGAAATAGAATGATTTTAAAAAATCCAATCGGAATAGCTATCACAGTCGAATATTTCTCGGCATACTTGATAGCGAATACTTTAGGAACCACTTCGCCAAAAATGAGCACGATCACAGTTGCAAGGATAATTTCAACTACAAGTGCAAGAGCAGCAGAACGCCCCGGAATTGAACGAGTTATGTCAAGGGCTATCATTGCAGCTAAAGAAGCAAATGTAACGTTTACAACTGTGTTGCTGAGGAGTATTGTGATCAAAAGCTGCTGTGGATGTTTGAGAAGCTGGGGAATATACCTACTCGACCATTTTTTTGAATTCTCCAACTTTTTCAGATACATTCTTGAAAGCGAGAAAAGTGCTGTTTCCGAGGATGAGAAAAATCCTGAGAGTACAAGAGATACAACCATCAATATGACCTTAGAAGCCATTGCTACTTCTCCACTTCTGCAAATGCGAGATACTTCTCGGTTAGAGCTTCCATTTTCTCTTGCTGCTCGGGATTATCATGTTCATGTCCAATAAGATGAAGAATTCCATGCGTGACAAGCCGTTGAAGCTCATCCTGAAGTGGTACATGAAAATTTTCTACCTGTTCATTGGCTTTTTCAACAGAGATGTAGACATCACCTAGAATTTGTAATTCACTGGGTAAATATTCGGTATGCACATTAAAGGATATCACATCAGTTGGGCGGTCACGACCGAGGAATTTCTTGTTAAGTTCATGGATTGTAGCGTTATCGGTAAGGACAATATTGATAATTGTCTCAAGAGCTAATTCTTCACTCTTTAAAATATGCGTTATGAGTTTTTGTATCCGCCGTTGGTCTATCTCGGCATCTGTTTCATTGATTATCTGCTGATTACTTTTTTCCATTTATTCCGGATATGCAATACGTTTTTGATAGATACCAAGTAAGATGGGTATCATACTTTGCTGTAAAGTTTTTAATTCCTTTAGAGAAATTTCACTCTCTGAAAGTTGATCAGTATCAATTAGACGCTTGACGCTTCTCTTCACAGCATTCTCAATTTCTTCAACTGTTGGCTCATCCAGAGATTTGGTTGTTGATTCTACAATATCAGCAATCATTACGATAGCAGCTTCTTTGCTTTGAGGTTTTGGGCCATTGTAATGAAAATCCTTCTCATCTATTTTTTCTTCATGCTTAAGTGCTTCATTCATAAAAAAGCTGATCTGTGAAGTACCGTGATGCTGCTGTATAATATCGACTATAGCTTTGGGAATGTGATGCTCCCGCGCTAGCTTAACCCCATCTTCAACATGATGCTTTACTACCTGCGCACTCTGGTTCGGAGTTAGTTGATTGTGGATGTTTTCTTCTTCAGTAGTATTTTCGATAAAGTATTCGGGATTCTTGGTCTTTCCAATATCGTGATAATAACTTCCCACGCGTGACAGAATCGGGTTTGCTCCTATTGCCTTGGCAGCCGTCTCAGCAAGATTTCCCACTATTATACAATGGTGATAGGTTCCAGAAGCAACTTCAGTAAGTGATTTTAATAACGGATTACTGAAATCCGACAGCTCAAGAAGGTGTATGTTTGTGATGACAGGCAAGCGTTGTTCGATTGGAGCAAGAAGGGTCATACTACCGACGAGAGAAATTAATCCTCCTAAAACTCCCCACTTGATATCATTCAAAATTTCGAGTATTTTTGTATGTTGTATTGCACCAAAAATTAAAACAAGTCCAACAAAAAAGATCAGCATATAGAATGTGGCATTATAGAAATCTCTTCGACTTCTAGGGTTCTCAAGAGGAAGTACGGCGCTCATGCCTGACAGACAAATAATCATTGCGGGGATGATCTTCCAGTCCAACAAACCTGCTACCAGAAAATAGTTTACAAAACCAAAGATAATTGCAGCTGGAACATTGATCAGGAATGCGAGAAGAATAATGGGCAAGCCAAAAGGAAGAATATAGGCAGACCAGGTAGTGAGATTTGTTATCAGAATGAGAAGAAGTGCAATACATGCTGTGAAAAACAGAAAGGTTCTGAATAAAGAAAATGTCATTAGGAGTTCTGGATACATGAAATATGATAATATAATAAAGAGAGAAAGCACAAGGAAAATATAAATAAATTCTGCAACGTGAGAAAGGACCTGTTTTCCTGCTTGCTCTGTAAGTGTCCTTTGTTGCTCAGCCTGTTCAAGAGCATCCAATTTTCGAAGCATGTCCCCTGTTATTTTCTGATGCTCCTGCACGATCAATTCATTCTTGAGGACTTCTCCGAGTACAGGCGGAACACTTTCGCTGGCTCTTTTCTTTGCAATACCTGTTGCATCCTTATCATAGATGATATTGGGTTGTAAGATATTATTAAGAACTTTCTCAATGATACTTTTCCACTCGTCAGAGCGAAACCTTGGCGTGCGTTGATTGAGAATATAGTTGAGCGCTGTTTTTTTTGTGAAAAGTTCCTTTATAGAAACCACTTTTTCGGTATTACCCTCAACCAGAGTAATTTTTTCATTATTGGGTTCGCTTTTTAGGATTCCGACTCCAAGAACACTTTTTACCTTCACAAGCAAAAATTCAAAAAGTTGTTCGCGGGCATCTTTGTTCTCCAGAAATTTTAGCTCCTGTTCGCTGAAGCCGTACCCATCTTGATCAAAATTCAGTATTAAATCTGAATTTAGAGAATCCCGCACAAATGCCTTATCCAACAAACTGTAGAATTCATTAATATGAGACTGAACATCAAAAGTGACATCATCAGATAGTTGGTATTTTGATAATACACGCTCTTCTGCTTTTACCTGTTTATTTTTAAGGACTTCGGGGTCTTCATAAATATAGAAATTAAAGGGAGCTACGATAGTTTGATTCGAGATCTGGCCGACATTGAATGTGGATTTTCTCACAATAATTTTTTCTCTTGTAAAGAAGAAATTAACAAGAAAGATGACTATTGTGGTGATGCCGACTGCAATAAATGCCTGTGATATTTTTTTTATCGGAATATATGTTTTCATGATCTGTTCTTAAGACAACAAAAGCCCCTTATTCCGAATAATGAGATAAGGGGCTTTTAAGAATATATATCAGTCTCGGGGTATTCTAAGAATCTGGTTTGGATAAATCAAATCAGGGTCTTTGATCTGATCTGTATTCGCTCGGTAAATTTTAGGCCACTGGAACGGATCATTGTATATCTCGGGATAACTTGAAATAGTCCATAGGCATTCACCTTTATAAACTTTCCAGCTTGAGGGAAGCCCACGAGGTATTTTGAAAACCTGATTGGGATATATCAAATCCGGATCTTTGATTTGATCTCTGTTTGCTCGAAAGATGATCCCCCACTTTTCAGGATCATTATAAATATGATCGTAACCGGCGATCTTCACTAAATAATCACCTTTCACGACAGCATATTCATCCTCATAGTACTCACCATAAGGATACATATTCTCCTGAAGCATCTCAATTCTACTATCAATTTCTGCAAAATCCTGCTGGAACTGTGGAACTTTTGCAAGATCCTCACCCTTCAGGTCTTCATACTGAGCAATGAAATTCTTAATTTCCTGATTGCTTTTATAAAGCTCGGAATTAGGAAGTTGATCATAGTAATCAAGTTTGTTTTTGATCTCATTTAGTTTTTGATCGAATTCGACCAACTCACTGTGAGAGACTGTACCAATTGAGTTCATTATGCGTGTGTAGATTACATCATATTCCTGATCGAGAAGAATGATGTCTTCTTTTAGAGCTGCAATCCCTAGCTCATTCTCAGCAATTTGTGGACACGTGTTTGCCTGACGAACCTGAAGCATCATCATCTCGTTTTCCAGAGCTTCCCAGTACTTGAGGGTTTCTTCTTTGGAGAGGTCTTTGTATTCCTCTTCTGTCAGGTAGCGAACTTCTGCCTGCAGAAAAGTAGATAGTATCATCAATAAAACGAATAGCGCGATATACTTTTTCATGTTACTCCTCCCCTAAAAAACCGTCGTCTTTTAGCTGTTGTTCGTAATCCTGTAGATTTTGAAGTTCAACTTTTTTCTGTTGCAATTCCATCTGGAGTGCTTCAATTTCTGCATTTTGTGCACCAACTTGTGCTTCGCATTGTTCGACTTTTGCACGAAGGTCACCCAACTCAGTCTGGGAAATAGGCGGAGGTGGTTTATGACAACAGGCTGAAAGCACAAAAAATGCGATCAATAAAAAAGTTATGGCCTTAATTATATTCTTTCCCATACGATCTCCTTTCAGAGTATGTTTAGATGTTTCTTATTTTTCAAGCAATGGTGTGTCAAGTTTTTCTTAATTTGTTTCAAAATTCTAACTATTTATAATTGGAATACCAAGCCGGAAAAGAGATGATTTGTCACGACATTTCTCTCTTCAGCAAAGATAGCATTAGTTTTCATATGCTATCACCTCTTTGTTATGTTTAATTCTAAAAATGTAATAAACTCCAATTAAAGCAGGAACAACCGAATTGAAAAAAAATATTAAAAATGTAGCTGTCACCGCAAGTTCGGGACCAATACCATATTTTGAGAAAACTTCAATCGCAAAGGTCTCACGAAGACCAAATCCATTAAATGAAAGAGGGATAATGTGAGAAATATGGATGAGTGGTACAGAGATCATAATTTTAAAAAAATTAATATCAACGAAATTTCTCAAAAGAATAAAATATTGATAGAATGTAATAAACACAAAAATAATCTGTGCAAGCATTATTCCAGGTGTTTTTTTTAAATAATTTAATAAGTATAACTGGATATTCTCATTCTTTGTAAAAAAGGAAAAAAGATAAATTATGAACGGGAGAAATATTACTGCGATCAGAACTATTATTTTTATGATCATATTAATATCTGTGAAAAAGAAAATCGCCGCAAAAGCTGCAAAGAAGAGATTTTTCCATGTGAGGAATACTCGCTCGACTCCTATTGAAGCTAAAGTTGCTTTCTTTTTGTTATTTACAAAGTATATTTTCCCGATCACGCCAATACCGCCAGGGCCGAAAAAACGCAGTGCCAATCCAACAAAATAAGATTTGAGTACCTCATATTTCTTTGGGGTGTAGTCAGAATTCAGTTTAAGATATTTTCCCCAATTATATGCCTGAATTAGAAGCTTGATGATAGTTGTGAAAATTATAAGTAGGATTATCCATACTTTGATTGAAACAAAATCATGAATTAGCTGTTGGAATTGTATTTTTTTGAATATGAAATAAAGTATTAACGCTGTTATTATTACTTTGAGAATAATAATAATGGTTTTAGATGATTTGGATAATTTCATTTATTCAAAAATATAAGCTTATTTCCACGTCCATTTGCTGTACATACCAAGCAGAGAATAGTAGATTAAATAATAAGGGTACGCAAGAATATATAATAGATCGAAGACGCAGAATAACTCTCTATGTTTTATCAAACCAACAATCCAAAAAATTAGAAACGAAATATAATAAATCACCAATCCAAGCCAATCTTTATAGAAAATTATATGGAATGGCAAATACAGAAAGAACAAGAAAATTAACAATGATATAATTTTGTAAAGAGGAGATGATAATGAAAATTGACCATAACGACGTTTTTGTTGGTTCACATGATTTTTCACTTGGGGATGTGTATAAACTTTGCAATCTGCATTATAGATGATTTTATAATTTGTATTTTTAATAAGGTTAAGTAATTGCTTATCCTCTCCGCATGTGAAGTTCTTAATCTTCTCGAATCTATCAACTTGCTCGTAAGCTTTCTTACTTATGGAGAGATTCCTTCCATTGTTACTGAAGGGAACCCCAAGATTGATCGTCGCGCAATAGAAATCCGCAGTAATGATCTGTGTAAATCTTCGAAAGGAAGAAACGTCCTTTTCTGGTGAATAACCAACAACCATTCCGATTCTATTAGATACGGATTTATTAAAAGAGTCAATCCAGTTT
>Ga0222702_1000573_pt1 | contig 10346 bp, 8 predicted proteins | sample AntAcemetage1504_FD_181152 | JGI IMG/M metagenome (GOLD analysis project Ga0222702, IMG submission 181152) | Saline water microbial communities from Ace Lake, Antarctica - #1504 | ecosystem: Environmental > Aquatic > Non-marine Saline and Alkaline > Saline | place: Antarctica: Ace Lake...
GAAGATTGAGACGCCCATCGGCAGTGCTGAATCGGTCCCGTATGGCTACGTGAACCTGGTTGACAACCTCGCGATCCCGGCGCCGGCGTTCACGGATGCCACCGAGAGCCACGATGCAACTGACGATCTCTTCCACGCCCGGTTCAGGTGCGAGAACAGCACCGAAGGGTTCTACCTGACGCTGGACCGGTCTGAGATGGTGGTTTCCAGCTATGAGGACGATGCCGTTGTGACCGCTGTTGAGACCTGGGCGAACACGAAGACTGAACTCGGCGGCGAGGGAGGTGTCTGATCATGGCTGACTTTACGGTGACTTCCACGGTGAAGGTCTCTGACCGGCCCCTAACTACTCCGTTTACGACCCATGAGGCGGTCCTTGCGATTGCTGAAGCACTGGTCACGGACAATCCGTTTGAGGCGGCTGAGATTGCCATCTCACGCAAGCGGTTTACCGGCACCTATGCGATGCATGACACTGGTGTGGATAACTGTCCGGTCTCAGTCATCAACATCACGGACTATGACAAAAAGACTGACGATGCATGGGCATATGTGAAGCTGGACACTGGATTCCGTGATTCTGTCGGGTTCGATGAGCTCACTGATGCGGAGGCCGGTTATCCGAACGCCACCTCAGCGAGTGTGACGGTTCGGGTGAAGAATGAGTCTGAGACGTTCTATGTGGCGTTTACGAATGAGAAGGTCCGGGTGTATTCGTACGAGGATGATGGTGTCGTGACGGCACTGGAGACCTGGGCGGATGGGAAGGCTGTGCTGGGGTGAAGCAGGATGGACCCTATCCAACCCTTTTTTTGATTTGATATTATCAGGGGCGTTTATCTATGTCCCTAAAATCATGTTATTCCCTTCTCAACTTTTTCGATAGAATCATCATTTATTAAACTTATTCGTAAACAATGACTAAAATTTCCGATGAAATACTTGACACCATAACAAATCATTATTTAGATTCGGGGGATTTTAATGGCATTAGTATATACGAACTTCAAACGATTGCAGATCTATCTAAAAAAGACTTGGTAAATGTACTGATCCAATTAATCAATGAAGACAAAATTTCAGTGAACTTTGGAGATAGACATCCCAATCCTCACATAAAAGCAATTGACCCCGAGCCCAAATCCGAGCAGATCTCAAAATTTGAAAAAATTAATTTGCATCAGACTTGCGCTTATCCAGAAAAAAAGCATTTGAAAACTGTCGTAGAGATAAATCAGTATAGTGGTCGCCCGTTTACATTGAAATTAGCTTTAGGTGAGACACAACTTTCGTTTCTATCGTTTGATTTGAGTGTATTGGAGGCATACAGAAATGATCCCAGATACCACTACACTACAGACGATATTCACGGTTGGATAAGTATTGGCGATAATTACTTTGAATCAGAAGAAATGCCTAAATCTGATCAGATCTTATTAGAATCTTTTAGTTTTTCATATGATTCGAATTTTAGGCGAGCTGCGGCAGTTTTTTTAATATATCTATCGAGATTAAGTCCTGAACACCAACAGATATGGAACGCAAAGTTATTGGGAGGTAAATTTAATCTTCACCCAGAATATGCCTTAAGTGCATCTGGACGTTTCCCGGAAAATGAATCGATATTTACAGCTTTCATTACTGAACTCCAAATTATAAACAAAATGTGTGATGCAATGGGGAAACCTCCCCTATTTCGGAATGACTTCAAAGATGGAGCCAAACCACAAGGGTTCTCATTCTTACTTCGGCCTACTGCGAAGGAGTTCCAAGATTTCGTCCTAATTCTGGATAAAATGATGTCCGATAATCTTAACAAAGATTTCTTTAAAGATGATCTCGATTTAGAGGAGGAGATAAATCGACCTGATGGAAAAATTCAAGTTATCCAAAAGGGAACCATTCGACTTTTAGAGGAATTTTTAGGAAAAAAGTTCCGTACAAAAGATCCTCAACCCATCATTGATATGATAAAATGTTTCAAAAAGATAAGAAAATTACGACGAAGACCTGCTCATGCGCTTGACGATAATGAATTTAATCAAGAGTTCTTTAAAGAACAGCGTGATTTAATCTTAAATGCCTATGAAAGTCTTCGAGATTTAAGGTTGTTTCTAGCAAATCACCCAAGATGTAAGCAGATTGATATCCCGGATTGGTTATATAAAGGCGAAATTTCCCCATTTTAATATTTAATCCCCATTTTGAAACGAACCCACACAACAGCAACAACTTTCAAAACAGTGAAAGGTTCTCTACAAGATTAGCAGTTTCATTACTTCTATTACCCAAAGAAAAAATGCGAGTGGCAGGAATCGAACCTGCGAACTCCTACGAGAAGCGGTCTTGAGCCGCTCACCTTTGGCCTCTCGGTAACACTCGCTCATTATTATATTTCATTTTCTGACAGAAATAACTGTAGATTGTTTCCCCGTATCGGGTGCTGAAATAGTATGGAATGACCATGATTTTTTGAAAGGCAATCTAAAGCGGCCAACCACAGCCGGAAGCGTGCCCGTGAGCGAAGCGAACGGAGACGTTGGAGGCGTTGGAGGCGTTACGGGGTAACAGCCGGGACCCATGAGCTTTTCCGGAGAGAAGCGGAGGAAAAGTGAGGGGTTCGGGCGTAGGAAATCCCAGGAAACCACCGGCCACATCAGCCGCCTTGCACGATGCGAGCAGCCCGACTGAAAGGAGGGTGCGAGTGAGTGGCAGGTGGCACAGATAAAAGTAATTATAGTCAGTAATTCATTGTAGACAAGTTAGCTTACCCTCTGAATATTATTCAAAACCTCTAACATTATGTCAATTGAAGCACAAGTTGAAATATTGACATTATAAGGTGAGAATATGCCTAAGAAAAAATCAATATGGATAACCTATGCATGGAAAGACAACGAGGATCATAGTGTTGATTTTATTGCTCAGGAACTTGGCAAAAAATTAGAAGTAAAACTGGACCGTTGGGATCTTGAAGCTGGAAAAATATTGTGGGAGCAGATTGGGTCATACATCCAAGACCCTTCAGAATCTGATGGATGGTTAATTTACGCCACGCAATCCAGCCTAAGTAGTAAAAAATGTAATGAAGAATTATATTATGCGCTTGATCGTGCTTTAGATATTCGTGGCGCAGAATTTCCTATAATTGGTCTTTTCCCTGGTTCGTTTGATAAGGAACTCATTCCTTCGAGCCTTAAAATAAGACTTAATGTAAGTATTACTGACCCAGAGTGGCAAGAAAAAGTGGTAGCAGCAATTGAAAAGCGTAAAGCTGACATTAAAAAACCTCATATTGAGCCATATATTCTTGAAATTTATGAATTAAATAATTCCGGGAAGAAAAAATATGCAATTGAGATAAGACCTCGTGGAGGGACATGGTCCCCATTTATAGCCGCGATACCATTTGAAGAAAAAGATTGGGTTAATCAAAGATTACACTTTGGACCTGCCAATCATAAGCCTGATGGAAATCTATCTACCAGCTTGTATTCTTATAAGACTTTGATAAGTGAGGATGGAATCTGGTGGATTGAGTCAGCTATAAATGAGGCCACGCCCACACAAAGCTACTATTTAATTTGTGAAAGACTACCATCTAGTCTAATTTTTGGCAAAGATGGAGACGAAACTCAATACAAATATAACTTTTAAATTTTCAATATCAGGTTTTATTTGAGTTTTTCATAAGGGAAACATATATCGTGCATTTGGTAAATTATACACTATGAAAATTGCATTAACAATTGTTATTTTTTCAATCATTTCACTTTGCCTCTTATTTTGCGGTTGCTCTGAAATATTGGGGAGTTCAGTCTATATTGATGGATATTGGGAAATACAAAACGAATACCAAAATCTTGTGACAGTTGAGATATATTCTGAGGCTATCAATGCCGGAGACACTAGAGTGAAAAATGTAGAAGCAATTATCACGTTGTCCTATGGTGATTCGATATTAACTAAAGAAAGGGTTTTTTATGGTTCTGTCCCCGTTAACGGTAAAGTCTCTAAAAATACAATTTCAAATTTCAGATTGACTGAATCACAAATGAGTGATATTTTGAATAATGGTGTTGGGAATATTAAAATGGAAGTGAGTGATATTTTTATTGATGGAATACGGGCAACAACCTAAAGACTAAAGTACAAGTTATAAAAGTCCTTCAATGGAGAAGTTTTCTTCTTCAAGTAATAAATTATAGAAAATTTCTATAAACCACTTTTAAATCAACAGTACTTTAAGCCCATAAAGAACTTGTCCCGTCAGGAAATTAACATAAAAAAACTAACCCTTTTTTGACGATTTAGCAACTTTTTTTGGCCCTTTTCGGGCATATTTCGGCACCTTTAATTACTCTACCAACGCCACTCTCATGCCTTCGTTTGAAGAAGACTGTGGAACACGATTTCTTGATGGGTATTTCTTCTTGTTTAATTATTCAAATAAATCTTCTTCACCTAAATCTAAACCGGAGTTTTCGATAAGTTTTCTTAATAGGTCTCCATCAATTAATTCAACCCCGTTTGCTTCTGCCAATTCTACTGCACTGTTGGTAAAAAAGTTATTAGTGATTACCATTGCTTTGTCAGCAGAATAGTATTTCATGGAAGCCACAACCTGTTGAATTGCTGAGTTTGTTACTTTACTCGAATAATTTTTTGCCTGTATGACAGTTATTTCATTTTCTTTTTTAATTAAAATATCAGCGCCTTGATCTCCCGATTTTGGTGTCTGAAAAACATCATAACCCAAATTCCGGTAATAATCTGCAATATATTTCTCAAATTCAAATCCGTCCATTTTTGAAAAATCTGCAAGGCAAAATTTTATTTTTTTATCGTTTTCCTTTATACCATTGATCAATTGGTTCTCAAAAACATCCAAATCAATATCTCTCCTTACTTTAGAAATAAAACTTGGAAATTGTAAATAATGAATATTATCAAACCCAAATTCTCTCAATATCCATTTATAATTCAAAAAACTATTTTCAGTAAGGAAGTTTGTTTTTTTGTTATAATCTGAAGTCATTGCTTTTTTAATTAAATCGACATCAGAGACAGCCTCTGTTATCTCCGATTTTAAGTATGAAATCAGTATTTTGTGCTCTAGATCATTGTGTGCAAACCTGTCAATTTCAATTTCTTCAATGATCAAGTTCATCATTAAAATAGCATGATTATGACCCATCATCGCTAACTCTAAAGCATCTATTTTATTATCTTCTTTTAAAAAAAAATTATCTCTGCTGAGAATCAAAATAATTTGATTTAGATCTTCATTAAATTTAATTTGATTAGAGAGAGTTTTTATTTTAAATCCCCATTCTGATTTCTCATCAATTGTTTCAGCTTGTTTATATTTTTTAATATAACTTTCAATATAATTTTCAAATCCAAAAAAACAGATCTCACAATCCGGGGCATCTCGAATTACTTTGAAAAAAGGTTGTATAGTTCCATCCTTATTTTTTAATGCAAATTCATCGGAAGTACATATTTGAATGACCGAATCCTGAAATTTGGGTGATCGGCTTGTAGCATAGTTTTTTGCTAGTTTCTTTCCTTTAACAAGAAGTTCTGCGGAAAAATAATCCAAATTAATTCTCAACGCTACTATGGGGGAGTTATGCAAATTATTTTTCTTTTTCCACCAAACCATAATTCAATCTGATAACAATTGTATCATCAAATATTTCATTGTTCTTTAAACATTGTTAGAAAAAATGGGAAAAGTGTTTGAGACATTGAGAGCATTACCCTTGCAGGGCAATTATTAAAACATTTGAATTATTGCATAAGTAGTTGTTTATCTGTTCATTTCCTGCCCCGCTTTGCGTGCTGGCACGGCGGAGTGAAACGGAGCTGTGCGGCTGGAGAGGGGGGTTATAACCCAAGTTTGCCACTTCACTCAAATTTCTCAGATTGTCGAGGAATAGAATTTGACAGTTTCAGTTACTTGTAAATATATATCCCAAAAACCGCCCATTTTGGGTTTGAATTTCAGGCAAAAATCTAATTCTGACTGAAAAAATCGCACTTTTCCCACAAATATAAATTAACTGTCAAATTTATTCCCGACTATTTTGGATATTTCAGGAGCATAAAACACCTACATAGGCCAACTGGTAAACTTAGGTTGATAAATAAAGACAAATACATTAAGCAAATTTAGGCCGTATCTGGTAAAAATAATGAGTATTTGTAGATATAGATAGATCAAGAATCAAATAAATTGGAATCAATAATTTTATCGTTTATGTAATCAATTGCAACATGATGTAATATGTCAAATCCTAATGATCCTTTGAGGGGCAGAAGGACCTGCCCTTATTGCAATACAGAGATAATCGAAGGATCAAAATTCTGTATTGGTTGTGGGAGACCAATTGATCAACCAGATATCACTTCGCATAATCAAGTAGCAAATAGTCTATGTCCTTATTGTGGAAGGGCATTAAGGGGCAATGAAACATTTTGTAACTATTGTGGAAATCATCTAAATAAAACTGAGATCGATGAATCACAACAAAGAGCGAGAAGATCTCAAAGTAGTAATCAATATAGAAATGATCGAGTACCACCAAGGATTAGAGAACCAAGAAGGGATTTGAATTCTGATGGATATCAAATAAATTATCTGTTAATAATTCTCTTTTTCCTTGTAATTTTCACTGTTTTCATAAATGGATTTATAGCATTTTTTCTTGTAGATGTTTCTGCAATTGCAGTATATTACGATGCTAAAAATATAATTAATGTGCAAAAAAGGGAGAAATCATTTGCATCAAATAGTTGGAGTCCATTGTCATGGGGATTAATGACATTATTATTATGGATAATTGGACATCCACTCTATCTTATAAAACGAAGAAGTATCTGGGAAGATAATCAGGTTATCACTGATAGATATGAACAAAATAAATCTAATGGATCTATTGCCACATTACTGGCTGTTGTTATTATACTGGCTGTTTTATTCATAATATTTTCTCCAGTGCTAACTATTAACACGGGGCTTTCTACACCATATAGTAATACCCAATCCACACTGCCAATACAAAATACACAACAGGTGCAAAATTACTATGATATGAACATAGGGGAATCAGCTCAAAGTAGTGAGGAAAAGGTCACATTAAATGATGTGAGTAGACAGAAATACTACCTTCTTTCTTATGGAGGATATTCTTCTTCAATGACCGCAGATCCCGGAAAAGAATTTATTTTTTGTGACATTGATATACAAAACATAGGCGACAGTTCAGGATATTTGAGTGCAGGCAGTTTCAGTCTAGAAGATTCAGCAGGCTATAGACTCGAACCCTATCTTTATACTGGAGATGACGCACTTAGCTTGTTTGCCGAATTATATCCAGGTCAAAAAACAAGAGGGATTGTAGCCTTTCAGGTTCCAGAAGGTTCACAAGGTTATAAATTATATTATGATTTGAGTGGAGGACTTTTTGGAACGAATATTCTAGCAAGTTGGATTGTTTAATTGATACAATCTCTCATTTCCTCAAAATCGTAGGTATAACCCAACTTTATTCTTCCACAATTTGAGGGATTTGTGTAAAATGGCAAAGTTAGGTTATAAGAACATTTTTTGGCAGTCTTCGTAGCCTGCTAGGATCTGTTTATCGGAAGTATTGGCACAGATAAGGCAACAATTCTTCTCAATTCTATAGGTGAGGCGTGATATCACCTAAACAAGTTTATTGCTGCAATGGTTTTAAAAAATGGTCGGGGTATCTAATAGTTCTCAATTATTCCTTTGAGAATCTCTTTCTGAATTTTTAATGATTCGTCTACTGAAATTTTTCCATTTGCAGACACTCCCATCATATATATAATATTACCTGAATATGTGTATAAATTTCCCAATGTCTCTATGGCTTCAAGTCCAAATAGGTCCTCTCCTTCGATTTTAACAGCAACAGTTTCTTCTGAATCAAAATCGATGCCCTGTATTGATCTATCATACTTACCTTTTGAATCCCATTTATCTTCAGTTCCCGTTATGCTCACAGATACTATTAATCCACTCGGATAAATTGAGGAATCTTTAGGTTTGAATTTGATAGAATAAGTTGAATCACCTAGATTACTTTGACTAATTTTTTCAAAATCTCCAATTTCATCGGGAACTAATTGATTTAGAGGTTTTGTTGTTATTTTTTCCGAATAGTCACTAGTGACACTAGTGTCACTATTATCTACTCCCGTGCAACCCACTGAAACAATAGAGATTAAGAGTGAACATAATATAACAGTCGAATATAAAAAGAACTTCTTTTGCATAATTTCATCTATGGGTTGGAGACATAGATTAAATGATGGTTACTTCATTTATATGATGTACTTGTCCCTCAGTGTCAATGGAAATGGAGGTAATCGTTTGAAAACCTCTATTACCGTTCATACTACAGGGCATCCTTTTATCCCCCCCCAAAAAAAGGGAGTTCCCTCCCTCATACCCTCATCTCCTTACACTGCTGCCGGTATCCTTCCATCCAGCCCATCCTTTTCAGATCCTCCGGGTCCAGTCCTGCCGCGTGAATGAAACCACAGGCACACCGATACCCGGCAATTCTCCGTTCCTGAAAATCATACACCAGCTTGTGGGTCGGGACCTCCTTTCCGCAGACCGGGCAAAAAATGGGGCACACTATATCTCCGCCCCTTCTGCTCACTCGCACCCTCGGGGAAACTCGGGCTGCTCGCATCGCGCAAGGGGCTGATGGAATAGGCTCCCCGCCCTCATCCTACGCCCGAACCTCTCGCTTTCTCTCCGATAAAGCTCCCGGTCCCGGCTGCCACAACTGGCACTTCCAGCGTCTCCGCTCCCTTCGGTCACGGGCACGCTTACAGCGCATACAAATCCGGCCAAAAACCCCTCGCAACATCTCAAACGCATGAACCTCAAAATTTAAAATCCTACTAAATCCCTACAATCCTCAAAAAATCTCCAAAATGTTCAGTTTTCACTTCCAAATTCCGTCACTCATTTTTATAAGACTCTTCCGCAAATCCCCTTTTGTATGGTTGTGAATTATTTTCACCACAGAGAAATGCTTTTCAAAAACTTCAACGCCTTCGAAGAGGGATTCGAACCGGCATCATTCCAGTTCCGGGATGAAAAGCTCTCGGAACTCGCTATCAACCTCTTCCCGGCACTTCACAACGCCTCTCCCCAGCATACCCTGCTCTATGGTCCGCCCGGAACCGGCAAGACAACCTCTGCACGCCTCCTCCTCGGACAGCTGAAAAAGATCGCTTCTAACGTTATCCCACTCTATCTCGACTGCCAGACTGCCAAAACACCCACTGCGGTCCTTCGCTACATATATACCTCAATTTCAAGCACCCAGGTCCCGTCCGGCGGCATACCGCTTGACACCCTCTATAACCGGCTCGGCACCCTGCTTGCCGGACGGGGCAAAACAGTCGTCATCTGTCTGGACGACATCAACCTCATCCGGACCACCGGCTATCTCAATGATGTCATCGCCAGCCTGTCCCGGCTGCACCTTGACTTCCCCGATATTCATATCACTATCATCGCCGTGGTCAGTGATGAGAGCTATGAGATTGACACCCTCCTTAAACCCTCAACCCTGTCCCGCTTCCGGCATACTGAGATCCACTTCCCGCCCTATTCAAAAGAGCAGATGCTGACCATTCTGACTGACCGGGCCGGAGAGGGATACTGCCCCAATATCATAGCACCAAAGCTGATTCAGGAGATCACAGACGTGGCCGTTACGACCGGTGACCTGCGGATTGGCATGGACCTGCTCTATCGCAGTGGTCTTCATGCGGAAAACGCCGGCAGGACCACAATTGAAGAGCAGGATGTTGAGGCGGTGACGGACGACGCGATGAATCTGCACCTGGTTCATATGAAAAATGCTCTTACACTGCCGGAACAGGATCTCCTCACCTTTATTGCCGACCTGCCGGAGGGCACTGATACACAAACCACCGGTGCTCTCTACCATGCGAGTACTGACGGTCAGGAGAAGAAAATATCCTATTCGACGTTTAGCAACCGTATCGACCGGCTTGAGAAACTGGGGCTCATTGAGACCGACAAACATAGTCTGCCAACGAGAGGCCGGGTCACGGAAGTGAAGCTCTGTTACGAGGCCGGAGCGGTGAAGAAGGTGTGTGGGAATGAGGTGGCCGGTGATGATACGGAGCAGGCCACAGCCGGAAGCGTGCCCGTGAGCGGGAGCGAACGGTGACGCTGGAGGCGTTCTATGGTGACAGCCGGAACCCATGAGCTTTTCCAGAGGAAAAGCGAGGGGTTCGGGTGTAAAGAGATCCCAATAAAC
>Ga0222702_1000574_pt1 | contig 10338 bp, 5 predicted proteins | sample AntAcemetage1504_FD_181152 | JGI IMG/M metagenome (GOLD analysis project Ga0222702, IMG submission 181152) | Saline water microbial communities from Ace Lake, Antarctica - #1504 | ecosystem: Environmental > Aquatic > Non-marine Saline and Alkaline > Saline | place: Antarctica: Ace Lake...
TTTGCTTTTAAATTAGATAAATAAGGAAGGTTGTACCATGTTAATAATTTGGTAACTTTTTCTCACTTTTCAAAAGAACTTAAGTGCTCCATCAAGTTCCCGCGTTTCTTTGAATGATTGTATTCGGGTAGATAGTTTCCTGAATTGTAGATAACATAGAAATACAATTTGTAATAATTAAGATTTACCAAATAGAATCAAATACTAACAACTTCTTCTAAATTTCTATACACTTTTTCAGTTTCATCACTCATACAAAAAGTTCGAAAATCGTTTTGTTGGGGGAGCCAGATCATTCCAAGCCCTTTGGCATAATGCTGAAGGGCTTTTCAATTTTGTAAATTATTTTTCAGAAAAAGAAGGATTTTTTTAATAGATTTCGAATATAAAAGCTAAAGAAGAATTAGTCCCCAAAAAAAATAGCATACTTGAAATAACATTTATAGCAAGTAATATCCATTTATTAATTTCATATCATTATTGAAACATCCTAAATAAAGATTAATTAATTATAAATCTATGTTCATTACCCCCCCCCAAGCGGATTCAATAAAGGACTATTTTCTCTGGCCAGGGAGTTTTTCTAGCTATTCTCCAGGTTTTATCAATATATTGATTGGTATATTTCTGCTCGACTAAGTGAAAAAGGTACGCCCCTTTATCAGTCAATTTATAACCATCCCCATTATTTCCTATTATTCCAAATAACTTTCCCACCTTTATTTCCCACCAAAAATTAGAATCAAGGTCTTTATTGAATAATTGAAAAAAATTATTATTATCAATATTTAAATTATAACAACTCCAAAAAAGCCAATACAAATATCTTGCCCGCTCAGAAAAATTTAATATTAACGCAGTGGGAATTCTGTTATCTTCCAGGGTATTTATATATTCGGTGACCGAAAAAGTATTTATGCGAAAACTATCCTTAAGCAGGGTGGTTGCACTGGGTCCAAATCCCAGAAAATTATCTCTTGTCATAGAAGAATATTTGGGGGTATCTTTTTTAGCAAAAGTCCAGACAGAGGTTCTGCTAAATCCTATTTCCTTGCTGGTCTTTACAATTGAATCTAATAATATCTTCTTCTCCTTTTTGTTTAAAGGCTTTTGTTCATTATTAGCATAGGTAAAATCTATAAAAGGGTAAGTGGATATTTGGGTAGCCCCGTATTCATCAGCCTTTATCATATCTTCTCGTAAATCTTTAGGGGTTTGGCCGGGAATACCAAACATAAGATCTACGTCTATAGCTCTAAAACCTTTTTTAGCGATCATCTCCAACTTTTGTCTATTATCACTCTTTTCTTTTCTACCCAGAGTGGAAAGATTTCTTTCATTAAATGATTGAATACCTAAACTTACTATATCGAAACCGATATTTTTTAATTTTGCTATCAAGGAAGGGGTTACATTGTCAGGGTGTAATTCAGTGCCGACATTACCTTCAATAATAAAATGTTCTTTAAACGCATCTAAGACCCTCCCCAGAGAATTAATAATAAGCGAGGGACTTCCACCACCAAAATATAGACTGGTGGTAACCTTCTTCTTCCCAACTTTCGAACTCTTCAGGTGTATTTCTTTGATTAAAGCATCTACGTATTTAGAAGCTAAAGAGGTCTCATATTTTATCTTATAATAAGGGCAGAATGGGCACAATTCTTTACAAAAGGGAACGTGAACATACAGTCCCAAATTCGGGACGTCATAATCTATCTGTTTGTTACAATTATTATTTTGAAAAACAAATGGCTTAAATGACCTGGTAGTCATCATCCGTAAAATACTGATTAGCATTACTTCACTCCCATTAACTAATATAAAAGTAATAATAAATTAATTTGCTGAAAATCTTGAAATATTTATCAAGTTAAGAGCATTAACAACATTCCACAGTAGGCTTAAATCATAGGATATTCTTTGTTATAATTTTATCACTTTTAAGATTAAATTATCCAAATGCTTTGGCTATCCTTGCATATTTACATATTTATATATACAACAAAAGTTTCAAAAATCCTCTTTTAAGGTTATATCAAATGTTGAGATCCCTTACTTTTTAAAACTTTTCCCCTTATTTCTTATTTTCTTTTTCCAGAATAAATTTGAAATAATCTCAAATAGAGTGAAGTGAAATAGGACGTATTGTACCAGCTCAATAATTCGCTAACTTTTTCTAACGTTTTGTAAGGTATTTAATAATCATAATAATATCAAGTATTAATTATTTCTTCTAAATTATGACATACCTTTTCAGTCTCCTCACTCATACAAAAGTTGCGAAAATCGTCTTAATAAGGAAGCCAGATTACTGTTAGCTTCATTACTTTATTGAAAAACTAACTGATTTAATTTAATATTATCTATTTTTATATCCTCTTTAAAAGTTCTAAAGCTTTCCAATAAGGTAAGTCAGACAATAATTTGGGAAGTTTTCTCCTTCAATGCCTGAAAATAAAGGCAATTTTGGCGGTTCGAAAACTTCCCTTTTTATATAGTAACTTTTCGGGATATATTATCTTTTGGAACCTTTGCTTTAAGTTTAATTCTGCATTCTGCCATAAATCAGCTATATAATTCCGGTTTTCGATGTAAAGAAGAAAACCAGAGGGTAGGGGGAGTTACCGGTTCTTATCACCTTCAGGGCATGGCAGTAGATATCCATGTAAAGGATTTTTTAATCATAATGTGATTTTCCTATCATGAAAATAATCCAAGTCGCACTTGTATAAAGTCAAATATAGTATCTGGAATACTAATCGGGCAGCATTTTTCCAAGCCTTTGAATCCTGGTGATGAATTAGCCTCACAAATCTTAAAATGTTCTCCATCAAATAATAGGTCAACACCTGTAATATCTAAATCTAATATTCGCGCGCTTTCGGTTGCCAACCATTCGATTTCTTCATTCACCGGATATTCTTTTACTTCTCCGCCACGGGAGAAATTGGCCTTAAAACTTCCATCTTTTGAAACTCTTTCCATGCAGGCAATAATCCTTCCACCGACAATAAAAACTCTCAAGTCTCTACCTCGGCTGTTATGAATAAATTCTTGTATGATGAAATTTGTAGTTGTTTTTGCTGTGTCAATCAGCTGCATTAAATCCTCCAGATGTCCTTTGCTTTCACATAAAAATACACCGCTACCCTGGGCACCGGATATCGTTTTGACCACCGCCGGAAAACCAATTATCTTATCGATAAGATTAATATTTAGCGGAGAACGTGCCAGCATGGTTTTAGGGACAGGTAAATTGCTGGCAGCTAATATTTGTTGTGTATATAATTTATCTTTGACTGTTTCAATACAGGCGGAAGAATTAAAAGTGGGCACCCCCAATCGTTCTAAATGACGAATGATAGCTAATGAAAAATAGGGCGTCTCAGCTCCCTGTCTCGGTAATAGAAATTGAGGTAATTGGATTGGTTTATTATCCAGGATAATACTTTTTTTATCTTCCCGGGTTACTATTAAATCAAATTGGTCCGGTTTAAAAATATGTAATTTGATATTTCTCTTTTTGGCAACTTCCAGAAAACGTAATATTTCATAGGAAGCATCTTTTATTTCTTCTTCTTTTATTTTGCTAAGAATCCATCCTTCCATTTATTTCTCCTTTATTGATAAGATTTTAGAAATTTGTGTAATAAATAGATAAAGAGCATCTTACGTTATTTTTAGGTGATAGAAATTGAGGATGATTAGTATATAGATATTACATAATTCTATATACAATTTAATGAATCATTTGTCAATAACAAATACGACATTTTTATTTAAAAATCAAATTGTAAACCAAATATAATTTCCGTACCGTTTTTTTCCAATTCAAATGTATTGATTTCCGCATTAAAGGATACATCCGGTTTAAACTGATAATCAATACCAAGACTCTTAGAGCTAATTCCATCAAGTGAGGTGGAATAGGTAAGAAAAAGGTCTTCATTGATAGCTTTGCCGATTTCTATTCTCGTTGTTTTAAAATTCAGGTCATAAAAGGATGTTGATTCAAGGTTTTTGTTATAGAGGGTCTCTATTCGAAAAATGTCTAATCCAAGATGTCCTGCTATTTGATCTTCAGCTTTTTTGAGAAAACCAATACTTAAACCTTGAAAAATCAGATTAATAATATCTTCTTTAAATAATTCTCCTACCTCTCCCTCTGATAGATTTAGAATATTTTTATTCAAAGTCAATAAAGACAGTATTTCTGGTTCCGATAAAGCAGGTTTGGAGGAAAGTGATACTTGAGGAGACGATAGATTTCCGGAAATAATTAAAAAAACAGTAACTTGACCCACTTTAGCATTAGCCTTGATATCCAATAACACATCTGGGCCGGTAAATTCATTTATTAACATTTTACCCTCGGTAAATTGGAATTTCTGTTCAAGAAAAACAAAATAACCTTTTCCGACGGATAGTTGTCCGGTAAAAATAGGCTGAGATAATTCCCCTTTTATTTTTACTTCTCCCCCTAATTTTAAATCAATATTTGGCGCTTTAAACTGAAAATCATTTAATATTTTTACAAAAAGATCTAAATTAACCTTTGGAAACATGAGAGAATCATTTTTTCCAGGATCAAATTGAAAGTTCGGAATTCCATTTAATGTTCCTTTAGAAAAAATAAATTCACCTTTTATTTTAGGAGAATCAATAGAACCATTGATTTCCGCCTGGAAACTTGTTTGAGCTGTCAGTATATCTTGATAAATGAGTTCCCCACCTTCATTCCATATTTTAATTCTAAGATCATCAGGTTTAAAATTAGCTAATTTGAAATCTCCTAAAATATTAATGAAGTTGTTGTTAAGCAAAAAGGTCATTTGAGGAATTTTTACCAGGTTGTTCACGATATCTATTTTGGCTTCAATGCTATCCAGTGTAATCGGTGCGGAAGTCAATTCCAGGTTTCCCTGATTAATGGTGAGATTTCCATTGATGATAGGTTGACCGATAGTACCGGATAAGTTCAGGATAAGATTGGTGATGCCCTGAACTTGCTTGAATTCTTTATCCCAGAATAACTGAATAAAGCTTAGATCTGTATCTTCTAAGCTGACTTTAAAATTCAATGGCAGTTGATTAAAGTCTTGTTCTTGATTTTCTCTTTTTTCAGAGACAATAAATGGAAAGGGTATTTTTCCTTGAGCTATGATTTTAAAATCCTTTTGATAAGTAATGATTAATTCTTTTATTTCAAATTGGTTATCTTTCCAATTAATTTTACTTTGTAGATTCTGAAATTCAAAATCACGGAAATAGCCATCTTCGATTTGAACAGTCGTAGAAATGTCGGGCTGATCTAACGAGCCCATAAAAGTTCCGGAAATATCAAGTTTCCCTCTAACTTCTTCCTTGAATTCAATAAGTTGAGCCATGCTTTGCAAATCAAATTCTTTTGCCTGAAATTCGATATCCGATAAGTTTTGAGCCATATTAAAGCGTCCTTTTGCTGAAAATTCTCCTTTTTTCTGTTTTAGTACTAATTCGCTAAGGGTGATGACGGGTCCTTTTTTTTCTAAGGTTGCTCTTAATCCATGTTGCAAGTCAGCTTCGTGCTCAAGGGTTGAGAATTGAGAATTTAAAATAAATTGCTGAGCAGTTAAATCACCGGTTATTTTTAGATTTCCATCTATTTTCGAAGGAAACATGTTGCCTATTTTTAATTCCCCAAAATCAGCCATATCCACGAATTGATTTAAATTATCATGATTAAAATCAATATCCAGTAAAAAAGGAATATCTCCTTTTAAGTCAGCTTTTCCTTGAGCTTTGATGGACATTTCCTTCTGTTTAAAAGTGAGTTCCTTAATGGTAAGTTGATAATTATTTTTTATCCAATCTATATAATTGTTCTGTTCCAAAAGAATAACGTTTTCAGGAGGAATACTGTCCGGTATTAATTCAAACAAAATATTACCATTACCTAGATAATAATTGCTCATAGAAAATTCTTCCATGTTTAGTTGACTCTCCAGGGAAAGATTCGGCCAGCTACCTTGCAAGCATATGACACCATGAGCCCAACCGGATAAAGGTTCTTCTATATTTAATAATTCACTTAAATAACTCATATCCAGTCTATCTAATTGAAATGTTAAATCAACTTGTTTTTGCGTATTTTTTTGCAGGTCAACCTGACCGTCAGCCGTTAATTGAACGCCATGATTGCTTAAAAGAATGTTCTTAAACTGCAATAGGGGAAATTGATAGGATATATCTCCTTTGAGATTATCAACAAGGTTGCTTCCCCAATGAACACTCTCTAATTTTAAATTAGTTTCTATTTGAGGTTGCGAAAGATCGCCCTGAATTTTACCGGCGATAATTCCGGTTCCGTTAAGACTTTCAAGGTCTGGCAAAAAGGAAAAATCTCCCAATAAAATATTATTACTCTTAAATTGAAAATCCAATTGATTTTTGGACAGCATTTTTCCGGAAACATTTAGTTGATTTTGAAGATAGGATAGGGTAAACCTGTTGATTTCAAAAGAAAAAAGATCCAACATATTCATCTCCAACTGGACCGTAATGGGTTCTCCTAATGGATTTTTAAATAATTTTGCTTCTTGAGCGGTGAATAGACCGTTTAAGTTGATAGGGAAGTCCTTCTGGAGAATTCCATCTACATTGATATTTCCTGAAATGATTCCATTAAATGAATCAAAAAAAGAAATTTCTTCAAAGGCAGAATTTTCCAAATCAAGTCCATTGAAAGATGCAGAAAGATGATAAGCCGGAGTTGTGGTTTTTAAATCAATAATGCCTTCCAGTGCTATTTGAGTGTCCTCCCACTGAGTTTCCAGGGATTCTACTATAAGACCTTTTTCTTTAAAAGATAATAAAAGATTGGTATTTTTAAATTGCAAATCGTCGATATTTAACAATAAGGAGTTAATCACACCTTTAACCTGAAAATCATCGAGATTACCTTGTAAATTAATATTTAGTGAGATATTTCCATCTGCTATAAGATCGGATTCCGGAAAATATTCTTTTAATTCTTCCCTTAAAACAGATAGAGAAACATCATTTGCTTTTAAATCAAGGTTAAAATTAAGAATTTCTTGAAACGATAGCATTCCGTTGACAAAGAAAGGTTGGTTATATAATAATCCTTGAAGCGTATCGATTTGAATTTCTGTATCTTTGAATTGAATTGTTCCGTGAATATTTTTGAGGAATATTCCATTGAGAGCATCGGGCCTTAAATCAACGTCTTTAAATGATGCTTCACCCTGCCAAGTAATTTTAGCTGGCTCTAAATTTGAATCCGTGTTTAATGCTAGTTTTAAATCAAATCGACCCTTTTCCAGATTTAATAATTCGGCATCATTTACATAATATTTGAAATCCATCATATCAATATTTTTAAGCTGGCAATCTAAGGAATAATACGGTTTATCAATAAATAAATATCCCTGCAGAGCAATCGATGAATCCATTTTTTTTATTGCACCATTCATTTCAAATTCAACTTTAGGTAAGTTAAATAAATTGAAGGAACCATTCAAGTCTTTAACTTCAGTGATGATTTTACTGTTTTCCTGTATGGCATCATCTTGAAAGAGGAGGGAACTGTCTTCAAAAGTTATTTTATTAAATGTAAAATTACTGCCCACCATTTCCGGTTGAAGGTTAAGATTTTTTAGGAAAGTAAAATCTCCCTTTATATCTCGCTGAAGATTTAATTGAGCTTTTTGAAAAGTGAGCTGTGTAATCGTTAACTGCCAGTTTTTTAATGATGGGAAAGGCCATGTAAATTCAAAATTTATAATAACGCTATCTGATTCTAATAAAATTATATTTTCTCCTGAATCCATGGTATCCGAGATGATGAGCTTAGATAAAATCAATGAATGGAAAGAAACGGATTGGATTTTTTCAATAGATACGTTTTTATGCAGGTTATTTTCCAATTGTTTGATAATGATTGGTTTTAGATAAGTTTTGATTGCCTGACTATTTAAAATAAAGAGATAGCTTGTTATAAGGACAATAGCGCATACAGCAAATAGCAAAAGGAATAAGAGTATTTTTTTCTTAAAAAACATCATAAATAAAATTACCTCTTTAATTGAACAGATTGAATTATGGTTGATAAATGCCAATTGAATAAATAATATGGCAGAAGAAATTCAAACGAAGTCATACTGTCAGAGAATTATTTTAATAATATTTATTTAATTATAACATATTTATATATAATTTAATAACTATTCAGATACTGAGCAATCGACATTTTATGTTTTTAATCTTTTTATTTTGCTATAATAAGGTATAGAAAAAATGATATGATATAAAGAACTATGAAAGATAAATAAAAGAATAATATATTACCATATGAAATGAAAAAGAGTAGAATAACTCGATTATTATTGTCGAATCTAACTGTTTTTTACTCGCAAATATAAACATGTCATTAAAAATACTATATAATTTACAAAATAAGATTTACAATAATCGGGTAAAATAAAGAAATGAACTGATGAATAAAGCTAATAAGAAAAATATTTATTGAATTTAAAATGCCATAAAATATCAAATTAAGAGGTGAATTATTATGATTAAGCAAAAGAATAAGGATTCAAAAATGACAGGTCTACCTCCCGGAACCTTGATTCATGTTGGAGAGAAAAAGATTGAAAATGCAAAAATAACGGTTATTAACTACAACAAAGAAGAATGCCATGAAATCGAAATAAAAGATATTGTAGATTGTTTTCCGTTCGAAAAAAACTCTAGCGTCGCCTGGATAAATATTGATGGCATTCACAATAGTGAAATAATAGAAAACATCGGAAAAAACCTAAATCTCCATCCTCTTCTTTTGGAAGATATAATGAATACCCATCAACGTCCCAAAATGGAAGATTATGGCGATTACATCTTCATGGTCTTAAAAATGCTTTACCATAATACAGAACAGGATAAGTTGGAAATCGAACAGGTCAGTTTAATTCTTGGTCCAAACTATGTAGTTTCTTTTCAAGAAAAGGAAGGAGATGTATTCAATCCTGTTAGAGAGAGAATTAGAAAAGGGAAGGGGAAAGTAAGAAAAATGGGAGCAAGTTATCTGGCATATACACTAATAGATGCAATCATTGATCATTATTTTGTACTTCTTGAAGGAACAGGTGATAAAATTGAAGAGATAGAGGAAGAGTTGGTGACCGAACCTGTAACAAAAACCTTGCAAGCAATTCACGATTTAAAGAGGGAAATGATATATTTACGTAAATCGGTTTGGCCGCTGCGGGAAGCAATTAATGGATTGCAAAAAACAGAATCAACCCTAATAGAAGAGTCTGTCGGTCTATATCTAAGAGATGTGTATGACCACACTATTCAGGTCATCGATACCATTGAATCATATCGTGACATGATCTCCGGAATGCTGGATATATATCTTTCCAGCATCAGTAATAAAATGAATGAGGTTATGAAAGTATTGACTATCATTGCCACTATATTCATCCCACTTACTTTTATCGCCGGTATCTACGGAATGAATTTTGTGTATATTCCCGAACTTCAATTACGATGGGGATATTTTGCTGCTTTATTTGTCATGGCAGTTTTGGGAATCATAATGCTTTTTTATTTTAGAAAGAAAAAATGGCTATAGAAAAGAAGATGAATAATAATATACTGATGTCAGATTTAGGATACTATTTACCGTTTTAATGATAATATTAAAAATACCATAACCAACAATCAGAAATGATTATTATTTTCTACCTTCTTTTGCTAGTGCTGCAATTTCCTTTTTCTGTTTGGCAATCAATCGTATTCTTTTTATCCTTGATATTGTATTAATTAAATAGCTGGTTAATATACCGGCAATAAAGGTAGCTATTAAAACAAAAGTCAGAGAGCCTTTTACTTCCCAATTCAAAAAATGTACGATAAGGGGAAAAGGGTTTTGAAGGGAAAAAATAAGAATAAAAATTGCAATGATTGCAGCAAAAACTAAATAAATTTGCATCAGAGCCTCCTTTATAAAATAATTTCTGAGTAACACTTGTCAGGAAATTATAAATTATAAATTCAATGCCATTTTAATTATTTTGAATTTTCATTTGTTAATAATATTGTTTGAGTAGGATAGGCAAATACGATTTCCTGTTTTTCAAATATTTCTTTAAGTTGAAAATTAATTTCTTGTTGGATATCCATATATTTTTTATAATCATTGCTAAGAACAAAATATACAACTTCAAAATTTAAACTGTAATCACCATAGGAAGCAAAATGGGCTCTACTATAGGTTGTTTCCGGTATTTTTGTGATAATATTTTCTACAATTTTAGGAATCTCTTTTAA
>Ga0222702_1000577_pt1 | contig 10321 bp, 11 predicted proteins | sample AntAcemetage1504_FD_181152 | JGI IMG/M metagenome (GOLD analysis project Ga0222702, IMG submission 181152) | Saline water microbial communities from Ace Lake, Antarctica - #1504 | ecosystem: Environmental > Aquatic > Non-marine Saline and Alkaline > Saline | place: Antarctica: Ace Lake...
TCTTCATCTTTATTTACGACTAGAGCGGTGGCATCTGAGATACAATTACAATACGGAGAACTGGGGATATTGGGCTATTTGATCATTTTAATCATGTTTATATATCCAATTATGAAATTAAAAACAAGTAGAATTATCAAAACTTTATCTGTTTTTGTTTTATTTGCCGGGTCTATATATGGATTAATATTTACTTCAATGTTTTTTATAGTAAATTATTGGATTCTATTAAGTTTATATAAAGGAGGATTTTATGAACAGGGTCATTAAAATGATTGAAAACCAATATTTTAAGAGTGATGTTAAAATCGGAGCATATCATTATGCTGAACTTTTTGCTGATAATGGTGATACTGTTATATGGATAACTCCGCCATACTAAATATTCAACATTTTTTTTTAAGCATAAAGATAAAAAATTTAGGTGGATTGGGAAATATGGTATTTGAAATAAGATATGAAAATTAAATGATTTTAATGATTTCTTTTATTATAATCGGTAAAAACGAAAGTGAAAATCTTAAACGTTGCTTTAAGAGTATTTTTAGTACAATTGAATATAATAGTTTAAAGGAATATGAAGTGATTTATGTTGATTCGGATTCAAATGATAATAGTATTGAAATTGCTAAAAGTTTTAAAGGAATTGATATTTTCTTAATTACTGGAGTACATAATGCTGCAATAGGAAGAAATATTGGAGCCAGAGAATCAAAAGGTAATATTTTATTTTTTATAGATGGAGATATGGAAATAATGCCTGAATTTCTACCTTTAGTTTTTAATGAAAATGATGGATTGAAATATGACTTTGTATCTGGACAAATGAACTATATTTATCATGATATTAATAATAAATACAAAGGGAAGGAACTATATTATAAAAAATGTCTTGAAAAAGATGCTATATATTATACTGTTGGTGGATTATTTATAATTAAAAGAAAACATTGGGAATTGGTTGGGGGCATGAACAATAAATACAAAAAAAGTGAAGATTATGATTTAGCACTAAGATTAGCAAAAAATAATATATATTTATTAAGGAAAAAAGAAATAATTGGGAATACATATATGATAAGTTACAGAGATACTAAAAGAATGTATGCTGAGATAATAAATAAAAATGTTTTTTATCCAACAAGTCTTATATATCGCGAACATTTTTTTAATAAATATATGTGGACTATTATTATCAGAAATGACAGTTCTATGATAATCCTTTTGATCGCTTTTCTTATAAGTGTTATCTTTAATAATTATTTTTTGCTATTAATGTATCCTATATTTTTAATAATTAGGATATCAAAACGAGACAAAAAATTAAAAAATTTACTTATACGTTTCCCGTTTTTAATAATTAAAGATATACTTGTAATTATTGGGTTTTTCTTTTTTTTCCCCCAAAAAAATAAGACAAACAATATAAAATATACTAAAATTAAATAAAAAAGTATTTTAAATATCAGAACAGGATTAATGTTATTAGTTATGGAATAGATTTAAATATCTTTTATTCTTTTTTTTATAAAATTTTTGCGAACAATATTAAATTTTTAGTAAAAACAATAATAGAGAAAATATAGAAAATTCGCAAAGAGTAATGATTGGAAAGAAAGATTTAAAATAATTACAAATAGCATTAAATCAAAGAAAGAGGATAAGCATAAATGAAAATACTAATAATTTCCAATTGTTACCCCAATAAAAATAGACCGGACTCATGTATATTCATTAAAAATCTATATGATGCATTAAATAAGAACCAATTAGATGTAAATTGTGTATTTCTGAGTTTAACTGGCAAAGAATCTAAATTAAAAAAAATATTAAAATATATTAAATATCATTTTAGCGCTTTCTATAATATACTTACAAATAAGTACGATATAATCCATATCAATTATGTTTCTCATAATATATTAATAACTATATTTGCGAAAATAGTTAGTAAAGCTAAGATAATAAACAATTATCATGGAAGTGATTTATATGAAGTGAAACAGAAATGGTTCTATCAGTTTATTAATAAAATTTCCGATATGATTATTTTGCCGTCATTTACATTTAAAAATAGAGTTGAAGAAAAAGCAGGTAAACTTACTAATAGTTACATTTTCCCTTCAAGCGGGATTGATCAAAATATATTTAAGTATAATTATAATCAGCTTGTGCAAAATATTCTAAATGATACAATCGAAATCGCTTACGTATCAAGCGTTAATCGTGAAAAAGGAATATATGAAGCAATAGAGGCGGTAAATGACGTAAATACCACAACTACTAAAGGTACAAAGGTAAAATTGCATATAATTGGTAATGGTCCTGATTTACATTATATAAAAAATTATAGAAGCAAATATATTAATATAATAGGCCCAGTTCAACAAAAATCAATACCGAATTATCTGAAAACTTGCAGCTTATTCTTGTTCCCATCAAAAAGAACTAAAACAGAAAGTCTTGGGTTAGTACCGTTAGAAGCAATGTCAATGGGGCTACCGGTTATTGCATCTGATATTCCAATCACAAAAGAGTATGTTACGGATGACTATAATGGATTTATTTTTAAAAAAGGTGATTCAAAAGAATTGTCAGAAAAAATAATTAAATATATCAATTTATCAGTTGAAAACAAAATTACAATGAGTAAAAGGGCATATAACATTTCCAAAAAATATGAGCGAAAATTAGTCATTGGAAAATTGATAAAAGAATATTCCAAACTTATAGAAAATAACAAAAGAAAAAATGGCTTGTAATTGTCCTATTGTTTTATACTGATGTTGGAGATGTAAAGGAAGTGATTGGTGAAACTAATGGATGTTATATATGTTCTTTGTCATCAATAATAAAAAAAGGAAAGTAATGAAAAGCAATTTGATAAAGATAGTACTCAATCCAATCTTTAGAGGAATATATAGAAACAGATATAAGAGATTGTGCAATGGCGATTGTATTTTTTTCTAAAACTGGTGAAAATGAAATAGCTAATAAAGTTTTAGAATGGACTTTAAAAAATATGTATAATAAGAAAAAGAGATATTTCTATTATTTCAAAAATAGATTTTTTACAAATAAGATTGAATTTATTAGATGGCAGGCATGGATGTTATACGCTTTATCAGTCTACAACAAAGAAGCTGGAACCCATAAGTGAAAAAGATAGTTTCTATTATTGGTGCTCGTCCCCAATTCATCAAATGTGCTCCAATGTCAAGAGAATTACGTAAGATATTTGTAGAGATTATCATCCATACTGGACAACATTATAGTGATAATATGTCCAGACAATTTTTTGATGATTTGGATATTCCTATTCCTGATTATAATTTAGAAGTTGGCTCTGGCACTCATGCAGAGCAGACATCAAAAATGTTAGTGGGGATTGAAAAAATATTACATTACGAGAAACCTGACATAGTAATTGTCTTTGGCGATACGAATTCTACAATTGCAGGTGCTTTAGCTGCGACAAAATTACATATTCTCGTTGCTCATGTAGAAGCTGGATTGCGAAGCTTTAATAAAGAGATGCCTGAAGAAATTAACAGAGTGTTAACTGACCATTGTTCAGATTTATTGTTTGCTCCCACGAAAACAGCAATGTTTAATTTAAACCAAGAAGGATTAAAGAATAAATCATATTTAACTGGCGATGTTATGTTAGACGCTTTAAATCAAAATATAAAGAATGCAAAAAAGAAATCTAAAATTTTGAATAAATTTGATTTGAAGCATAAGAGGTATTTTCTATTAACACTTCATAGACCTTATAATGTTGATGAACCAAAAATTCTTAAAGAGATTATTGATGCGTTACTTAATTTAGATGAAATGACAATATTTCCTGTACATCCAAGAACAAGGAAAATGATGAAGAAATTTAATATTATAACTAACTCTAATATTCTGTTTATTGAACCAATAGGTTATCTTGATTTTTTAGTATTAGAAAATAATGCAAAGAAAATAATCACTGATTCTGGAGGGGTTCAAAAAGAAGCATTTTTCTTAAAGATTCCTTGCGTGACTTTACGCTCAGAAACAGAATGGAAAGAAACATTAATAAACAAATCTAATATTCTTGTTAAAAAAAGAATAAAGAAAGAAATAATTAAAGCAATCAACACAGAACAGGATAATAATCAGGTATCTAATCCATTTGGGGATGGAACTGCAACTCAAAAAATTAAAAATATATTGTTAAAAGAGATTTGATGAAGAAACATATTTGTTTTATAGTTCAAGAATACTTTCCAAAAGATCCAAGGGTTAGAAAATATGTGAATTTGCTTTTGGAAAATTGTTATTCTGTTGACGTGATTAGTTTAAAAAGATTTGATCTTCCATGTTATGAAAATTATAAAAACTTGGAGATATATAGAATAGGTTTACCAAAAAAAAGAGCATCTCTATATAGATACTTTATAGAATATTTATTCTTCTTTTTTTCGTCATTTGTTTTAGTTACAAAATTATACATTAAGAAAAAGTATTCAATAATACATATTAATACATTGCCTGACTTTTTAGTATTTTCCACAATAATACCTAAATTTTTTGGGGCAAAAATTTTATTGGACATGCATGAAATCGCTCCTGAATTTTTCCAGATGAAATTTAATAAGACAGAAAATCATTTAATAATACGATTATTAAAATCAATTGAAAAAGTTAGTTTGGTTTATTGTGATTTTGCAATCACAGTAACTAAGGCTATAAGAGAAATTTTTATTAAAAGAGCAATTAATGAAAAAAAGATTGATGTAATTATGAATGTTCCTATAATTAGTGGAAATAATCTAAAAAAGAAGATTAATTACAAAAAGAGATTCAATATAGTCTATCATGGTACTATAACTGATTTGTATTCTCTTGAGAATGCAGTTGATGCTGTATCATTAATAAAAAATAAAATATCGCATATTAAATTTCATATATTTGGTGAGGGCCCTTCAGAATCAAGGCTAAAAAAAAGAGTTAACGAGAAAGCTTTACGGAAGTATGTGATATTTCATGGATACGTTAAAAGTGATCAAATGAATAAAGAGTTAGAAAAAATGGATGTAGGTATGCTGCCGATGAAACGTAACATTTTTATTGATTTGTCTTTTTCAAACAAGTTGGCTGAATATGTAAATTTAGGAATATCTGTGCTGACAACGAGGATTCCGGCAGTTCAAGATTATTTTTCTGATGATTCACTCTTTTACTCCGATGACAAACCTTATGATATTGAGAAAACCTTATTCCAGATTTATTCTAATGAAAACATTGCCCGAGAAAAATTATTAAACTCGTATAAAGAGTATAAAAAAATAAACTGGGAAATTATGTCAGCTAGGTATTTAGCTATCATTCAACAATTAGAAAAAGAATAAAAAATTATGAAACTCCCAATCCACAAATTCCTTCTTCTCATCCACGATATAATAATTATAATTAGCGGATTAGTTATTTCTCATTATATCTATTTTCATCATAGATTTTTAAATTACGCAGACGCTTCTTATGTATATTTATGGGGATACATAATTTTATTCTTTGCAGTTTTGATATTCTTCCCAGTGAACCATCTATATAAATATCAAGTCATTTTAGACCGCTCACGTCATACCCTTGCTCTCCTCAAGTCGCTTGTTACAAGCCTGATAATCTTAATATTTGTATCTTTTATCTTTAAGATAACTGAAGTAACTATGAGTAGAGTTCTTTTAGGGATAATATTTACTACCCTGTTTATTTTATTCTTAGTTAGCCGAGTTCTTATTGTCCCACAAATCTACTATTGGCTGGTAAGAACAACAAGAATAAATCGTAATCTACTTATTATTGGTGCAGGTGATTTAAGCATAAAGAAGGTAAAATATCTGAAGGAAGATATAAGATCATATTATAATATTTGTGGATTTCTCGATGACGATGAATCCAAGCAAGGTCAATCTTTTAAAAATATCCCTGTTTTGGGAAATACAAAAGATTTGAAAAAAATTGTTGATTCATATAAAATCAAAGAAATTCTTATTTCTATAAATAATATTAAGTATGAAAGGTTACAAGCTATTATTGATTTGTGTAAAGACACACAATGTCAAATTCATATTATATCAGAATTGTACAATATTGTTCCGGAGAAATTAGATGTTGAAGAGATTGCCGGCATCTCTGCTTTCAGGTTGCAGGCATATAATCAGAAATCTAGCTATGAGATTATTAAAATAATTTTTGATGTTTTAATTTCCTCTTTACTAATTATTGTTTTGTCGCCTGTTTGGATAATAATTGCATTTATAATAAAAATTACCTCAAGAGGACCTGTTTTTTATAAGGCAAGAGTAATTGGAAAAGATGGTTGCGAATTTGATATGTTTAAATTCCGTTCAATGTATCATAATTGTAATCCAAAACCTCACAAAGACAAAGTTAAAGAAATGATGAATGGAAATGGAACTACTAAAAAATTAAGAGGAGATACTAGAATTACACCCCTCGGTAAATTCCTTAGAAAATTCTCTATCGATGAATTTTCACAGTTATGGAATGTTTTAAAAGGAGAAATGAGTTTAGTAGGTCCTCGTCCCAATGTACCATATGAATATCAGATAATGGATGAATGGCAAAAGAAAAGACATTCGGTTTTACCTGGAATGACAGGTATATGGCAGGTAGGAGGTAGAGATGAAGTTAAATTTAATGACCAGGTTGTCTTGGACTTGTATTATGTTGAAAATAGATCATTAAAACTTGATTTGGAAATTCTACTTAAAACTATTCCGGTAGTTTTATTTGGTAAAGGCGGAGTATGATAGATAATTTTGTTTTAAAGTTATACTACAATAATAAAAAACTAAGGAGTGTATTATGCACCAAAAATCAATTATGGATATCGTTATTAAGTGTGTTGAAGAATATTTTGATTCTCAGGATATTTCAGAATCTGCTAAAAAAGATACTGTTCTTTTCGGAAACAAATCAATGCTCGATTCGGTTGGTTTGGTAAGTGTTATTGTTGATATTGAATCAATATTTCTAGATGAGGATATTGAAATATCTCTAACTTCTGAAAAAGCAATGTCTCGCCGATATAGCCCTTTCAGAACCATTTCTACTTTAGCTGAATTTATCAAAGAACAAATTGAGGGAAAAGATGAATAAAATTATTGTCATTACTGGCACCAGAAAGGGCATTGGGAGATATTTATCTGAATATTATTTAGGAAAAGGAATGTCTGTAATTGGTTGCTCAAGGGCTGAATCTGATTTAAGACACACGAATTATGAACATTTCTGCTTAGATGCTGCAGATGAAAATGCTGTAAAAAAAATGTTTTCTGGAATTGCAAAGAAATACCAACAAATTGATTATCTAATAAATAATGCAGGTATTGCTTCTATGAATCACAGCCTTTTAACTCCTCTTTCTACTGTTGAAAAGGTTTTTAGAACTAATGTATTTGGCACATTTCTTTTTTGCCGTGAAGCAGCTAAAGTAATGATTAAAAACAAATTTGGCAGAATTATTAATTTTAGTTCTGTAGCTGTCCCACTTGATCTTGAAGGAGAAGCCATTTATGCTGCATCAAAATCTGCAATCGAGAAATTAACAACAATTTTATCAAAGGAATTTGGGAAAAATGGAATTACAGTAAATGCAATAGGACCTTCTCCAATTAGAACTGCATTATTAAAAAATGTTGGAGAAACAAGGCTAAATGAACTTCTTAAGCAGCAAGCAATATCCAAATTTGGTTCCTTTGAAGATGTCGCTAATGTTATTGATTTTTTTTTCTCAGATAAAAGTGATATGATAACTGGACAAATAATTTATTTGGGAGGAGTATTTTAATGTTTTTAGATTTCCTGTTTAAAATATTCGAAGAAAATAAAGAGAAATATGCTTTTATCTGGCGGGAAGAAAAATATACATACGAATGGTTAAATTCGCAAATTGTTAAAGCTCGGTCATTCTTGAAAAGACATAACATCAAATTTGGTGATGTTACAGCAATCCGTTCAGATTTTAACCCATTTTCTGTTGCATATCTAATAGCTTTGATTGAGAATGGGAATATAGTTGTTCCTATTAGTTTTGCTGTAAAAACTTTAGAAGAATTCTATGAAATTGCAGAAGTTGAATCTGTGGTTGAAATAATAGAAGAAAAACCGACTGTAATAAAAAGAAGCATAAAATCATCTCATTCAACATTAATATGCCTAAAAGAAAAAAAACATCCAGGTCTAATCTTGTTTTCTTCAGGTTCAACTGGAAAAAGTAAAGCAGCTGTTCATGATTTTGTTCCATTGTTAGAAAAATTTAAAGTAAAAAGAAAATTGTTAAAGACGATTACTTTTTTACTATTCGACCACATAGGTGGAGTTAATACTTTATTCTATATTTTATCTAATGCAGGAACAGTTATTTCCATCGAAGACAGAAGTCCTGAGAATGTGTGCTGTATGATCGAAAGATATCATGTCGAACTTTTACCTACTTCACCTACTTTTATTAATATGATTCTTATAAGTAAAGCTTATGAAAAATATGACATATCATCGTTAAAAATGGTAACGTACGGTACAGAGTCAATGCAAGAACAAACATTGAAAACATTTCACAATCTTTTACCAAATATAAGACTAAAACAAACCTATGGTCTTTCTGAACTTGGAATTCTACGATCAAAATCACGTTCTGACGAATCTCTCTGGGTTAAAGTTGGTGGTGAAGACTATGAAACAAAAGTAGTTGATGATGTTTTATATATAAAAGCTAAAACAGCAATGTTAGGCTATCTTAATGCGCCCTCCCCATTTGATAAAGATGGTTGGTTTAATACCCAGGATAAAGTAGAAGTTGATGGAGAATGGATTAAAATATTAGGAAGAACAACTGACATTATAAATGTTGGAGGTCAAAAGGTTTATCCTGCTGAAGTTGAATCGGTACTTCTTGAAATGGATAATGTAATTGATGTGACAGTTTATAGTAAAGAGAATCCAATTATGGGTAATGTGGTTGCAGCAAAAATAAATTTACAAAACGAGGAATCATCGTTGGAATTAAAGAAAAGAATAAGAAAATATTGTAAGGATAAATTAGAGTCTTACAAAATTCCCATTTATATACAAATTACACGAGGAAAGCAGATCTCAAGCAGATTTAAAAAAATACGATAAAAGGATGTTGGAATTGAAAAGTAAAATATCATCAAAAGCAGTTATTGGTAAAAATGTTAGTATTGGTGAATATACAATTATCCATGATAATGTAATTATAGGTAATAATTCAATAATAGAAGAATTTTGTATCCTAGGTTATCCAACAAATGTATCAAAGGGAAAACCTTTAATTATCGGAAAAGACTCTCATATCAGAAGCCATTGTGTTTTATATGAAGGTTCTACATTAGGAAATAACTTGGTGACAGGTCATTCAGTTCTAGTAAGAGAAAAAACGGAAGCGGGCAAATATTTGCAAATCGGCAGTCAAAGTGAAATTGAAGGTGCTTGTCATATCGGTAACTATGTTAAAATACATACAGGAGTACAGATTTCAAAAAAAACAAAAATTGGTGATTTCGTTTGGCTATATCCACATGTTCAATTTACTAACGATCCGCTACCTCCGTCTATTTATTGTGAAGGTGTAATAGTAAAAGATTTAGCAGTGATTGCTACATCTTCAATATTGCTGCCTGGCATTGTTGTTGGATTAAGTAGTTTTGTGGCTGCTGGTAGTATAGTTAATTCTGATGTACCAGATATTATGTGTGTATATGGAAATCCCGCTAAAACATTTGCTCGTATAGACCAACTTATAAATATAAAATATAAAATTTCTAATCCATGGCCAAAACATTTTAGAGATGGATATCCTGAAGAAAGTTTTCCATTAATGGATAAATTATTAAAACAAATTGAGAACTTAATAAAAGAAAAGAAAGATTAGGAGGTTATAATGTACAACTTTATTGTAACTGGCGGATGTGGATTTATTGGAAGCCATTTTATTAAATTAATTTTATCGAAGGGCTATACGGTTTTAAATATTGATAAAATGACCTATGTTTCATGGGATAATCTTGGTTTTGAAAGTCACAAAAATTACGATTTTTGGAAACAAGATATTTGTGATATTTCGAATATTCCTAAATCTGATTATCTTGTTAATTTTGCTGCTGAAAGTTTTGTAGATAATTCTATCGAAAACAGCGAAATATTTTTTAGGTCAAATGTTCAGGGAGTTCATAATTTGCTCGAGCATATTAGAATGAAAGCTAAGTTTGATCGACCTGTTTTTGTTCAGATCAGTACAGAT
>Ga0222702_1000589_pt1 | contig 10219 bp, 7 predicted proteins | sample AntAcemetage1504_FD_181152 | JGI IMG/M metagenome (GOLD analysis project Ga0222702, IMG submission 181152) | Saline water microbial communities from Ace Lake, Antarctica - #1504 | ecosystem: Environmental > Aquatic > Non-marine Saline and Alkaline > Saline | place: Antarctica: Ace Lake...
AATTTTTATTGATATTTATATTCAATTTTATGAGATCGTAAATTTAACAATAATGAAATGATTTAAATAGATAAAAAAAGTATTGGTTTGATCATTACCCTGGGATACCCGAAAAAAGAAGAGATACGTCAAAAAAAGCGAAAAGCATTGGCTGATATTGTACACAATAATACTTATAAACAATAACTGCTCCAGGCTGCACCCGCCAAGCGGTTTTAAACCGCTAGGCGGATTCCTGCTGACTGCCGATTCCGAAAATTAGCATACTTTCCATTTTCCCATCCTTCCACTATTCCATTATTCCTTCTTTCTGCAATCCGGCTTTCCTGAATATCTCAGTTATTTTTCCCTGCTCATTTTCCCAGCATAACTCCTCTCTCGCTTTGTGCAGATTCTTTTTCCATAACTGCATTCTATCCATATCTGAAAGCATGTTCTTCAATTTTGAAGCAATATGTTCAGGGTTATGGTTGTCAATAATATCACCGATATTATAGGATTTAATAATATTTTCTACCTCAACAATTTGTGAAGCAAGTACAGGCACACCTGCCTGAATGTAGTCGAACAATTTATTTGGCAAACTGTATTTGTAATTAAGGTTTGTAGCCTTATCCAGTGTAATTCCCACATCGGCAGCACATGTAAAATTCATCAAAATATTATAAGGTACTTTTTCCATAAACTTTACCTTGCTTTCAAGTCCCTGTTCAGAAACCATTTGCTTTAGGTTCTTAACTATATCTCCGTCACCTATGATCAAAAGAATAGTATTATCAAGATACTGCATTGAAAGAACAGTTTCCTCAGCACCTCTGTCAATATTAATGCCTGACCCCTGAAGAATCACAAGAAACCGGTTTGAGGGAAGCCCCAATCGTTTTCTTGAACAATTCTCAGATCTGTTCCATTTATAGGATACATTTCTCACAACCTCAACATTAACATTATACTTTTTTTCGTAAATTCTTGCAATAGACTGGTTTACAGTATATATATGTTTCAGTTTCGGAAAAATCCATCTTTCTATTGTTTGCCATACTTTACGTACAAATGGTCGGTTTTGGATTTCAGGAACACCGGTAAAATATTCATGCGAATCATAAATCAGTGTCACCTTTCTTATTCGTGAAACCAGAAAGTTTGCCAAAAGGGTATCAAGATCATTTGCGAGAAGAATATCAACTTTTCTGAAAAGCAGATATAAAAATAGCCTGATATTGAAAAATGCATACATTAACGGACCCTTATTAAAAATCATCCTGAAACGTTTAACCGGATAAGACAGATGATTACAAGACATACTATTGTCAAACTGCCTGCCAACAACCAATATATCAGCACCTTCTTGTAACAGAGTCCCTGTTACACGGTTAACCCGTTGATCAAAAACAATATCATTAGTAACTGAAATAATCACCCGATTCTTCATCCGTTTAAATCTTTTATGTTGGTAATAAGGTTATTTATGTTTTCTACCATTTTACAAGTTCTGTGGTATTTGTTACTCGCTCCCACAAAACCCCATAGCGCAAACCCGCTCGTGAACTTCCATGTGGAAATATTCGGTTACTGTTACGCAACCATTATTTAATCATTTTTGTTTGTGCATTAATAATACATGGAAGTTTCATAGATTAAGTTTCCAGGGGTTTAGTTTTATTGATTATCGAATTTACAAATTCTTTTGTTAATAATTATAGAATACACATTCATTCTTTACCTTTACAATCAAAATAAGTCGGCAGTCGGCAGTCAGCAATCGGCAAGAAAGCAAAGAATAATGAGATTAGCCATTTTAGGTACTGAATTGTTTTACAAATTATATATTTATGTTAAAGATCTTAAAAAACCACTCTCTGTACAAACATAATACTTTCAGGGTTAAAGTTTCAGCAAAATTCTATGCTGCTCCGGAAACCTTGGATGAATTAATTACAATCTTGCATAAATATCGGAAACCTGATCAGGATTTGTTGATTATTGGAGAAGGAAGTAATATACTGTTAACCAATAATTTTCATGGCATGGTTATTCATCCTGACATCAAAGGTATTGAGATTCTGGATAAGTCATCTGATAACGTAATAATAAATGTGTGGGCCGGGGAAAACTGGGACAATTTTGTTGTTTACTGTATTAACAATGGATTTGGCGGAGTTGAAAATCTTTCATGGATCCCAGGCTCTGTTGGTGCTTGCCCGATACAGAACATTGGTGCATACGGGGCTGAGGTAGAGAATGTGATTGAATCGGTAAAAGGTATTCTGACAGATAGTCTTGAACAAATAACATTTACACGGGACAAATGCAATTTTGGATATAGGGACAGTATTTTTAAGCAGGAGTTAAAAAGCCGGTTCATCATCACCAATGTAGTTTTTAGACTCAGTAGAAACCCTGTTTTTAATACTACATACGGCAGGTTACAAAGTGAACTTGTAGGTATTAAAAAAAATGACCTTCAATCTATACGACAGGCTGTGATTAAAATCAGAAAGGATAAGCTTCCTGATCCTGACAAATTCGGGAGTGCCGGTAGTTTTTTCAGGAATCCGGTTATAAGCAAGAGCAAATTTAATAACCTAAGATCAGATTATCCTGATATTCCTGCTTACCCGGCAAATAATCAGGATGTTAAAATTGCTGCGGGATGGTTAATTGAGAAAGCAGGCTGGGCAGGGAAACAAGCCGGTGATGCAGGGGTATATAAAAAACAAGCCCTTATTCTGATAAACCACGGATCAGCAACAGGTAAGCAGATCAAAGAACTTGCGGAAAAAATCACGATATCCGTGAACAAAAAGTTTGGAATCGATCTTCAAACTGAAGTAAACATTATCTAAGAACAACAACTTTTCACCTTGAACTTATCATACCCAATCACACTCACACACGAACCCGCAACACGAAACTCGTAAATATCTCCACTAATTCATAATTTTACGTTGATTTAGCGCCTGTCTGTACTTATATGCATACCGGTTATGTTCCCGAAGACTTTTTGAGAAGTGGTGATAACCTGACATATCTGCTCTTGCACAAAAATATAGAAAGGAATGATCTTCAGCATTTAGCACTGCATCTAACCCTGAAACCGAAGGAACTGAAATTGGGCCCGGTGGTAATCCTGCATACCTGTATGTATTATATGGTGAATCCACTTGCAGGTCTGCTTTTAGTACTCTGTTTCTTGAAAAATCTCCAATAGCAAATATTATGGTCGGATCAGCTTGTAATCTGATACCTTTTTTCAACCGGTTAAGGTATACGCCGGCTATCCTGCTTTTTTCTGTCTCTCTAACAGTTTCCCCATCAACAATAGAAGCAAGCACACCTACCTGTTTTATTGTCAAGCTTTTAGCTGTTGCTTTATCTTTTCTTTCCTTGTTCCAGAATTTTTCATATTCGCCAATCATTCGTTCAACAAATCCTGAAGCAGAAGTATTCCAATAAAATTCATAGGTATTTGGTATAAATGCTCCCATAACAGTTTCATGGGAAAATTTGAATTGTGAGATATAATTTTCATCAAGCAGCAGGTCAATTATTTCAGACGAGTCAGCTTCAATCTGACCGGCAACAATACTTGAAAGCCTTTCTAATGACCTGATATTATTAAAGATAAGATTCACAGGAGTTTGAGTTCCTGACCGTAACAAGTTAATAATGTCATTATTATTCATACCATCTTCAAACTCATAATGTCCCGGATGAATAAAATTGCTATAATTTTTTCTTTTAGCAACCCAGTTAAATGCTTTAATATTCTTTACCAAACCACGGTCAACAACTATCTTTTGTACATCTTCATATTCTGAACCTGTAGAGATATTGATGTAACTATCTTTTGAATTTTCAATTACTACACTTGGACTAAAAATCCACCATAACAATTTTCCGGTTATTAGTAAAAATAAAACTACCATAACCAGTAAAAAAAACCTAATCCCATTTTTAATATTCACTTCTCTTGAATCTAATCAATAATTAGAGCCTGTTCATAAACTCTATATTTCGTTTATAAAAATATAACAAATCTCAAAAAACAAATAACAAATAATATCCAATATTTGAAAAAACAAAACCCAAACAGCATATTTAAAAGAATTTATTTGATTTTTTAGTTATTGGAATTTGAGATTTATTTGTATTTTGGTGCTTGTTTTTTGGTGCTTATGTAATATTTGTTTGACTTAATGAACAAGCACTAATTTAATTCCTTGTTTTATTTCTTCATTCTTTTCGGACCGGAAGCAATCACTTCTTCAGGTACTCCACTTGCGAATACTTTGAAATTCTCAATATACCTTGATGCAAGAGCATCATATTTCATCCAGTATTCTTTCTTGTTTCCCCAGGCAGTAGAAGGATCGAAAACATCTTCAGGAACATTAGGACAGGATAACGGAACTTCGAAGCCAAACAGTTCATCTTTCCTGTATTCCACCTTATCCAGTTTTCCTTCCAGGGCGGCATTCAGCATATTTCGTGTATGGGGTATACTTATTCTTTTTCCAATACCGAACTTTCCTCCTACCCAACCGGTATTGACCAGCCAAATTTTCGCATCGACTTTTTCAGCTTTCTTCCTTAACAAATCAGCATAATAAAAGGGGTGATGAACCATAAATGGTGCTCCGAAACAGGCGCTAAAAGTTATTTCAGGTTCAATGCCAAGACCAAGTTCTGTCCCTGCAATTTTCGATGTATAGCCACTAATAAAATGATATATTGCCTGATTCATATTAAGTCTGGCTATCGGCGGTAAAACACCCTGAGCATCTGCTGTCAGAAAAATTATATTTTTAGGATGTGAATCCACCATTTTTTCAGGTACAGAATTAGGAATAAAATTCAACGGATACGAAGCTCTTGTATTTTCTGTAAGTTCTTCATCATCAAGATCTATTTTCCGGGTTCCCTGATCGAATCTTACATTTTCAAGGATCGTTCCATAACGCCGTGTACATTCATATATTTCAGGCTCATTTTCAGCCGATAGACGAATTACTTTTGCATAACAGCCTGCCTCAAAATTAAACACACCATAGTCACTCCATCCATGCTCATCATCCCCAATAAGTTTTCTTGAAGGATCAGATGAAAGAGTTGTTTTTCCTGTACCACTTAATCCGAAAAACAGTGCAACATCATCCTTTTCCCCAACATTAGCTGAACAATGCATTGCCATCACATCCTGTAATGGTTTCAGATAGTTCATTATTGTAAAAGCTGTTTTTTTTACTTCGCCGGCATAGCTTGTATTTGCGATAACTGCTATTCTTTTTGAGAAATCTACAATTATTCCTGTTTCACTCAACGTCCCGTCGATTCTCGGATCAAGCTTAAAAGACGGAGATGAGATAATAGTAAATTCAGGAATAAATTTTCTCAACTCCTCCTGATTATTAATAGTATGAAACATATTGCGCACGAAAAGACTTTGCCATGCTTTATCGGTTATGATCCTGAAGGGAACACGGTATCTTTCATCGGCCCCGGCATAGACATCCTGAACAAATAATTCCTCTCCCTGGAGATAGGCTTGTAATCTTGACAATATTCCACTAAATTTCTCTGTATTAATGGGACGGTTATATTCACCCCAGTCAATTTTATCACTGGTAGAAGGCTCGCTCACAAAGTACTTGTCATTTGCAGCCCTGGCAGTCCATTTTCCTGTATTAACAAGAAACGGACCTCCATGAACAATTTTTCCTTCACCCCTGAATACAGCTTCCTCATACAAAGCTGCTTCGGGAATATTCCAGAAAACCTTATCCAGATGAATAAAACCATGATGGTCAAGACCATAGTTACTGGCTAATTCCCCTGCATGTTTAACTGCAGGTGTATCAAATTTTAAATATTTCTTCATTTGATTTTTTTATCATTCCATAATAAGCAAATAATTACAACCAATCTCTAACTAATTTCCGTTCACCGATATATAATTCATTTGGCGAATTCAGATCGAGTGCCCACTTAATCCTTTCAATACCTTCGATTATATCATTTATTGAACCGCATGTTGAGAGTCTTAAATATCCATCCAAACCAAACTCAATTCCCGGCATAGTCAGTACTCTCACTTTATCAAGCAGGAATTTTGAAAGCCGGGTTGAATTTTTATCATAGGGACTAAAGTCAGCAAACACATAGAATGTTCCATCCGGTTTAGTTGGTCTGACACCATCAAACCCATTCAATCGATCCATCATTACATTCCGGTTATTTTCCAACGTTAGCCTCAGGCTTTCAACTCCTGATTGCACACCTGTAATTGCTCCAATCGCTGCTTTTTGCATTAATACAGGAGGACCGGCAGTCTGATGTCCCTGAATATTAGACATTACTTCAATAAGCTTTTTATTGGCCACTGCCCATCCAATCCGGAAACCGGTCATAGCGTATTGCTTTGACACACTATTTACTAAAATAATTTTCGAATTCTCATCAAGATTCTTTGCATATTTATAACAATTTGCCGGTTTTTTCCCGTTAAAACAGAGGCGATGATAAATATCATCCATAATAAGGTACAAGTCATTTTTTTCACAAAAACTAACCACATCAGCAATAAACTCATCAGAATAAATCGCACCGGTTGGATTATTCGGAGAATTCAAAATAATTGCCTTAGTGTAAGAAGTAAAATTCATCTCAATATCCTGCATCCTTGGATAAAAGGTACCATCCTCGGGATGCACAGGAACCGGGATTGCACCACATAATTTAACCATTTCCGGATAGCTTACCCAATAGGGTGCAGGAAAAATTACTTCGTCCTGTGGATCAAGAATTGCCTGTAAAGCAACCATAATGGACTGTTTAGCACCACTGGAAGCTATAACATTTTCCGGTGCAACCTTCCTGTCATAATACTCTTCAGTATACCTTATTATAGCCTGTTTCATTTCAACTGTTCCATCCACAGGTGTATAACGGATCTCGCCTGAGTTAATTAACCCGGTAAAACTGGTAATTGCATCAATGGGAGTGCGGCTTTTTGGCTCCCCGCCACCAAGATGTATTATTGGTTCACCTTTAGCTTTTAATATTGCAGCTGTTTCATTTAGCAGCAGGGTTGCAGATTCTTCTATTGATCTGCCGATAATACTTATACTCATTATATAATAGTATTAGATTGCTTTGTTTTCATTTATTCATTTCCTCATCACCTCATTTCCTCATTTCTTCATCCCATGAATATACCATGACATATTATAAGATGCAAATTTGATAAAAAATTGAGTTATAAACTGAAAAATAATTAATATTGTACAACATAATCGGGATAATGGTTAATCAGCTTATAAAATAAAATAACATAGTATGGAAATACTCGAGGTTCTAAAATACACTTTACCTGCATTAATCGTTTTTCTAACAGCTTATTTTCTTATCAGAGCATTTATCCGAAACGATCAGGATAAGCGTAAACATGAGATAATCCTGCAAAATCAAAAAAACATTACACCTATCAGACTGCAAGCATATGAGCGAGTTATACTTTTTCTCGAAAGGATTTCGCTTGAATCTCTTATTATGCGAACCAGCAAGCAAGGGATGACCAGCAAGCAAATACAAACATCCATGCTTAATACAATAAGAGCAGAATTTGAACATAACCTTTCACAACAAGTATATTTGACGCCCGCTGCCTGGGAGATAATTAAAAATGCGAAATCCAACACTATCAAAACTATCAATTCATCCGCAGATCACGTACAACCCGGCGCTGCAGCAATCGAATATAGCCGGTATATACTTGAGAAAGTTATGGAAATGGATAAAGAGCCAACAAGAATCGCTATTGATTATCTTAAAAAAGAGGTTAGCACATTCTTTTAACCTCTGTTATTCTTCATTTTAGATATAAGGTTCTACAGGATAATACTTAGTTATATTGGAATTATTCCCTCTACTCCCTCTAAACCCTCTAACCACTACATAATATCAATACTTCGCTTAACAAATTTACTTAATTCTTCTCCTTTAAGCATATTATTTGAAAGCAAGGCAAGGTCAATCAATTGTTTCACCAGTTCATTTTTCGATCCATATTTTGAAAGAATATTTTTCTTTTTATCATTCAGTTCGTCTATTTTTTTCTTCAGATCTTCAATCCTGTCTTTCTCCTCCTGCTTTATTTCTTCATCCTTTTTACCTTCCTGGTCTTTCGCTAACTTAGTTTTATTATCCTCTAAAGGTTTAACCTTTTCATTAATTTTTCTTACATCTTCACCAACCATGCTTCCCATTTCCTTTGCAATTTTTATTACCAAAGGATGGTTACTATTAACAACAAGATTATAACTATCAGGCAGATTACCATACATATTCATTCCACCTCCCATTTCTGACATATCTTTCATTCTCCTCATAAATTCCGACTGGACAATAGTCATTGGATGTTCTTCCTCTTTCAGATTTTCAAAAGAGACAATAAAATTATCTTGTTTGGGAATTTGTGATTTAATAACGGGAGACAAATTGCTTTTCTGTTCAGTTGTAAGTTTAGACTCAGAAGAGTCTTCTTTTTGAATTAGCTTATCAATAACATCAGAATCAACACGAACAAAGCGTGCATTAGTAAATTTTTGCTCCAGATGATTCAAAAAATGGGTATCAAGCTGCCCGTCCATTGAAAGAACATCATATCCTTTCTTATTAGCTTTTTCAATAAAAGTAAATTGTTCTTCAGTATTGGTGGAATAAAGATAAATAAGAGTTTTGTCCTTATTGGTCTGGTTCTCTTTAATAAGATCTTTATATTCTTTAAAAGTAAAATGCTTGCCATTTGTGTTTTTAAGCAAAGTAAATTTCTCAGCACGGTCATAAAATTTCTCATCTGTAATCATCCCATACTGAACAAATAATTTCAAATCGTCCCATTTTTTTTCAAATTCAGAACGTTCTTTTTTATAAATATCATTCAACTGGTCTGCAACTTTCTTTGATATATGACCTGATATTTTCTTAACATTCGGATCATTTTGCAGGAAGCTTCTGGACACATTAAGCGGAATATCAGGCGAGTCAATAACACCATGTAATAAGGTCAGAAATTCTGGCACAATCCCCTCAACTGAATCCGTAACAAACACCTGATTACAATACAGCTGTATCTTATTCTTCTGCAACTCAATGTTATTTTTTATTTTAGGAAAATAAAGAATTCCGGTAAGACTAAACGGATAGTCAACATTAAGATGAATATTAAAAACAGGTGCTTCCTGCATAGGATACAAATCATTATAAAATTTCTTATAATCCTCCTCTTTCAGATCAACCGGTTTTCTGGTCCAGGCAGGTTTGGTATCATTAATTATATAATCTTTTTTAGTTACAACTTCTTTTCCATCCTTCCAATCTTTCTGTTTTCCAAAAGCTATTTTAATTGGCAGAAAACGGCAATATTTATTAAGAAGCTCATTTATTTTTGATTCTTCAAGATATTCTTTTGATTCTTTATCCAGATGCAATACAACATCAGTACCAATAGTTTTCTTTTCAACCTCATCAATGACAAATTCAGGATTTCCATGACAAACCCATTTAACAGCTTTCGCTCCTTTCTGGTACGACCTGGTTATTATCTCAACCTTTTCAGATACCATAAAAACAGAATAAAAGCCCAATCCAAAATGACCTATAATATTACCGGATTGATCCTTATATTTTTCAAGGAAATCTGCTGCACTTGAGAAAGCTATTTGGTTAATAAATTTATTAATCTCATCAGCTGTCATTCCAATCCCATGATCGGATACAGTAATAGTTTTTTTCTTTTTGTCTAACTTTACACGGATAATCTCACTACCAGGTTTCCCTTTAAAATCGCCTACCAAAGCAAGTGTTTGAATTTTTTGAGTAGCATCAATAGCATTAGAAATCAGCTCTCTGAGAAATATTTCCTGATCAGAATATAAAAATTTCTTTATTATCGGAAAAATATTCTCTGTTTTTACATCAATCTTCCCTTTTCTCATTATATCAATATTTTTGGTTATACAATTATATCAGAATCACCATCCTCATGACAAAGTATATGCCAACAGAAAACACCTGACAAATAGTCACAGATAGTATAAGTATCTTAAGTTTGAAACGCCCAAAATTGTTAATTTCACTATACTTTGCATTATCAAGTCTGCAATCTTCAGTCTGCAGTCGGCAATCTGAAGACCGGGTTATTTATGCTTTTCAGTCC
>Ga0222702_1000591_pt1 | contig 10189 bp, 7 predicted proteins | sample AntAcemetage1504_FD_181152 | JGI IMG/M metagenome (GOLD analysis project Ga0222702, IMG submission 181152) | Saline water microbial communities from Ace Lake, Antarctica - #1504 | ecosystem: Environmental > Aquatic > Non-marine Saline and Alkaline > Saline | place: Antarctica: Ace Lake...
AAGAATGATTTCTTTAAGAGTGAAAAGTACATTAAAAGATAAATTGGACCAAATGGTAAAAATAATAGAGGAACGTGTTTATTGATTTCAGGGAGAGCAGCTGTAAATAGCAAAATAATCATAGATGCAATAAAGCAAAGTATAAAAAATAAAAGCATCCTAAATGATACAGGTACCAGCAAGATACAAAACCTCTCTATGAAATTGTGTTTGTCAATATTCTCATTTACCTTGAAGCAGGTTTTTATTCCGAAATAGGTAATAAATATAGAAATAATCATAACAAGTAACTGTAAAAGTGAATATATCGTCGATTGATTATTTTGAAAACTTGGCCTAAAAAATGCAGATAAAGGGGAAGCCATAGAAATGAATATCGCCGGAATCATTATGTATTTTGCTTTTTGCCAACGTGTAACCTTTTGGTCAGCCAGAGCTTTTTCTAATTTTATCGATGAGAATATAATCATAGAGTATTCCTTTGTTAAGTTCCCAACGTAAAGCTAAGCGGCCGGAAGGGGCCTACCAAAAAACTAAAAAAACTATGCTACCCCGAAAATCGCCGGCGAAGATAAAAATGTTTGATAGTAGCATTCGCCCTTCCGGTCTGCTTGAGCGATTGGTTAGGCAATTCCTATATTTCTCGCTTAAGTTGATCAAATAATTTTTTAGAAATTTCTAAATATTTGGTTTTACGAACCTCTATATCTGAATATTGGTTTTTTGCTACTCCAGTAGTATTGAGCGCAAAAATGATTGTGGCAATTAATGAATTTGTATCGGCAAATAACCAAGCTGAACCTAATACCCATTGCATAGGTAAATCTTGATCCAAGTGTGATTGACACCTTTGCAGAAAAATTTTAGCATGATCTTTTAAATCAGTATTTCCATAATCTTGGCAGGCATCTACAAGGAAATTAACAGCGTCATTCGCCGTTATAAAACTCAATGGAGGCCATAATGGCTGAGCGAGCCCATCTATACTAAAATCCATAAGACGTGCGATAAAATCAATCCGATATCGGAACTGTTTTTGATGAAATGCCCAATAAAAAGCTCGCCCAAAAGAGGCGGCCCAAAACTCTCTGAGTAAAACAGTCTCCCGCTCCAATTTTTTTGGGGATATGAAAGAGTCAAAGACTTTGCCTCTTCGAGGACGTTTGCGATATCCAAATGCTCGCCAGTGATCTTTTTCAAGAACGCTTTGTGCAATAATTGTTGAAGTGGACAAGCATTGAGCATCGAGTGAAGTCATAATCATTCCCTTTTTTGCCTAACCCAACTTTCCCCCGAATTTAACGTAAGTCATTGATTTGCAACAAAACGACCACCTTTTTTGGTCACTACACTCTGCGACCGATGACGTAATGATGCCGGGGTAATGGGTCGATTATGTCAAGGTTTTTATAGATGTCCAGATGGACTGATTCCGGTTGGCCGGACTGCCGGATATGATGAATGTTATCTTTCTCGTCAGTCATAATAATCGTGTTGCGCTGATGTGTCCCCAGTACCCCCCTGATAGTTGACCAATGACGTTTGTCTCCCTGTTGATGTAACAGGTATTCAATACTGATCAATAAGTGATAGGCCAGAACTGAAATAAACAGATGCGCGGCCGTCCGGTGACCAAGCTGATGATGGATCGGCCGTGTTCCAAGATCGGTCTTCAGACTTCTGAACGCGGCTTCTACTCGGGTCAATGTCATATAAAGTTTCCATATATCCCGCCCGCTTTCTTCTATATGCGGAGTCTCGATAACATAACAGCCGTGAAGTGGATCTGTTTCAGGTTTAGTTTCGTCGGCGTTGTCGGATAAACGTTCCCAGCATACTTTCGTAGCTTTTGTCCCATCCTCGGTAACTTTAATCGATGCCACAAAACGCTTCCCAAACCCCGGATATCGCTCTCGAATTCGGCCCAGACGCTGATTAACTTTATCTGTCACTTTAACATAACCCCCCTCCACGGACCGTTGAAGCTTTTTCAAGTCATCAATAGCCCGCCCTTCCCATCGCCTGGCGATGCCGTTCTCTTTGAGCTTTCGCCCTTCACTTACACACAAAACTCGAACCGTACCTTTGTCCGAACCGGCTACTTTCTGTACCCATACATCCCGATGACCTTTCCTTTTAATGCGCTCAAAAGTCTTTTTGTATTCCCGGAAAAGTTCAACATATTCTTTCTTCCGTGGGCTGCGTTCGATAACGATATAAGGTAGCCTATTTCCACGGATGAACTCCATATTCTTACTGGTCGCCAGACCACAATCCATAACCAGCGTTGGGAGCAGCTCGGGGAGTTCCGCCTGCCCGTCTTCCGATATTAAGCCCATATCCTCCAGTATATCTTTGAGTGTCGTCGGCTCGCCAATGTTGCCTTCATATACCCGGCTGATCACCGGGAATCCATGGCGGTCAACCATTAAAGCCAGGGAGACCAGTGGGCAGTCATTTCTCTTCTCTTTGGACTTGCCGTATTGAGCCAGAATATTTCCAATCGCCTCCCCTTCAAAATAAAAATTGGTCAGGTCAAAAAGATAGAGCGATCCCCGATCAGGAAATATCTTCTTCTCTCGCTGGAACAGATGTTCTTCAATCGGCTCCTTATATTTTAGCAACTGATCCGCTATCTCATAGATGGCGTCTTTCTTGATCTTCTCCAGAGATACTTCGGTTAACTCAATTATGGCGGATTTGTTCCGAATCCATCGCCAGGTCCACAGATCGCTGCCGGGCTTGATTAACCGCCCCAACACCACCGCTTCCGCCAGCGACCGCTGCCGGGCGGAGAATCTGCATTCCTTTAAGATTTCTGGAAGTTGTAGTTTGCGATATGTATGATGCCCGACCAGCTCCGGACCCAAACTACGCTGCCAGGAGGTAGTTGCCGTATTGAGATCTATCTTTTTCAGATGGCGTTGATCTTTCCGCCGCTTGCTCTCCTCTTTGCGATTCCGGGAAAATTGATAATGAGTAATCGCTTTCTCCGCGGTCTTCCTGACCGCAGAGGGTACTAACTCACTTTCTACTCCCGGCAATGCCGCCTGTCCGGAAAGTGCTCGTTCCAGTACGGCCGATAGAAGCGGCCACTGATCCCGGGGAAGATCGATTCTCCCCAGTTGCATAATGGTTCGTTGCCGGGGGCCTTTTGGTGTACGAACGGACTCAACCAGGCAGTGTTTTATATACACATTTCTGGTTTTTTTATTGATTGTTTTGATTTCTCGAATAAACATGCGAGCCATCTTATCAGATGGCTGATTCGCGTCAAGAACTATTTTTGAATTAGGTCACTACATTTGGCCGTCTGGAAAATTCTCGCCTTGCAAATCAAGGAGTTACGACAAATACTCCCTCGATTTTTGTTGTTTTTTCCTCAAAATTGGGCAAAATGGGGGAAAGTTGGGTTAGCCCTCACTTCGTTCGGACAACTTTATATCTTAGGAAATCAGGAAAACTTTCTTAAGCTGTTTTAAAATTCCGAAGCAGAAATTTATGTTTTGAAAAGAATAGTTCCCACTTCAATAATCACCGTCGTCGGTTTATTTGCCCTAATTCCGACCGCCGCGCCTCAACCTCAACCCACGCCCCAATCCTCGCCGGCGAGCGCCGCGGCAATCTCGTTCAAGGAGACAACCTTTCATGTCGGTGAGATATGGGAAGGAGATAAGGCTTCTCATACGTTTTCGTTTACCAATACCGGCAACGCCGTTCTTCACATCAAGAAGGTGAAGACTTCCTGCGGCTGCACGGCCGCCGTCCTTTCCAGCAAGGAGATCGAACCGGGTCAGACCGGTGAGATTAAAGCTACCTTCAACACCCGCCGCTACCTGGGCAAACAGTCAAAGACAATCTATGTCTCCTCCAATGATCCCCGGCATTCGACGGTACAGCTTAAGCTGCAGGCCACGGTCAAGTCGGCTGCCCACTTCTCCCCCCGCAATCTCCAGTTCGGGGAGATTACCCGGGGAGAGAAGGCCTCCCGGGTTATCAAACTGGTTCCCGATTCAGAGGCGATCCGGATCACGGAGCTCTCCGTCCACCCCGACCTCTTCCAGGCCCGCGTCAAGGAAGATGAAGAACCCGGATTGAACCAAGCGGGAGAGAAAGCTGCAAAAGATCCCAGTCGCCCGGTATCGATTGAGGTCTCCATCTCCCCCGAGGCGCCGATCGGACGCCACAACGGCACCTTGACGGTCAGGATCGACCACCCCCGGGTCCCCTCCCTTGCCGCCCGGATCTTCGCCCGGGTCGAAGGTCAGGTGCGGTTCTCTCCCCGGATGCTTTTATTCAATGAAGATGCCCGGAAACAACAGATCGTGAAGAAGATCGGGGTGGAGAAACAAGACGGGGAAGAACTCAAGATTCTCTCAGTGGAGAGTTCAACTCCCTGGTGCAAGGTAGAGTTGATCACCACCGACCCGGGACGTAAATTCGATATCATGGTCAGCCGGAAGCCTGACCTCAAGCTGGGCCGCCATCAAGGAGAGATCATCATCCGGACGGACTCCCCGGGTCAGGAAGAGATAAAGATCCCGGTCCGGGCGCATGTGAAGAAGTGATCCCCTCTTTATCCCGCAAACATGACCCAACGCCACCCAGTCGGTGTTGGGTTATACCGGTTCCTGCTTCGGAATTTTCCCGATATCCATCCCGACAGAAGTCGGGATTTCATATCTTTTCAAATAAAAAGTATCGGGACAATAAATATTCTGAATCCCGAAGCAGTGATCAGGGGGTCTGGGGGAAAGGATCTGCTTTCCTCCAGTCGCCGACGCGCCAAAGCCGCTAGCCTCCTTCGCCATAGTAGCCCTGGCTACGGCGGCTGAATGGCGACGGCGCGGGGGTGATAGCGCCTGCCGGCAGGCAGGGAGGGAGAAACGCGCTTGCGCGCCGTAGCGCTACAGCGCGCAGGCGCGACGACAAGGAGCGTTTCGCAGCCCCGCCCACGGCGGGGCTAACTTCTTCAGGGGCTTTTGTGATGATATCTCCGATAGATCTCACTCTTGGACCGGCCCCGGAGTTCCGCCACCAGTTTGATGGCTTCCATCCTGATTATGCCGAGGTCCTTCATTACCAGGTTGATCTGATCGGGGGCTGAGATATGCTTCCAATCCGGCTTTCCTCTCCTCCCCTCCGCCAGGAGGACAACCTCCCCTTTTATCTCCCTCCCCGCGAGCCGATCAAGCACCTCACTCACGGTCCCCCGGATAATCTCCTCGAATTTTTTGGTCAGCTCCCGGGCGATTACCACCTTTCTGTCACCGAAGATCTCCTTCATCTCATTTAAAGTTGTAATCAGGCGACGGGGTGATTCGTAGAAGATCAGGGTCCGCTCTTCATCCTGGAGAAGGAAGAGCTTCTTCCGGCGCGCGGTCTTGGCGGGCGGCAGGAAACCCTCAAAAATAAATCGGTCGGCAGGCAATCCTGATACTACCAGGGCGGTGAAAGACGCTGTGGGTCCCGGTATGGGTATCACCGGCACCCCGGCGTCGATCGCTTCATTGATCAGCCTGTACCCCGGGTCCGAGATCCCGGGCAGCCCGGCCTCTGATATCAGAGCCACACTCTCTCCGGCCTTGAGTCGGCCTACGATTATCCCGCTCTTCCGTCTCTCCCGGGCATCATAGTAGCTGATAGTCGGGGTGTGAATTTCGTACCGGTTCAGAAGCTTTCGGGCGGTTCGGGTGTCCTCGGCGGCTATGCAGTCAACCTCCTTGAGGATTCTGAGAGCCCGGAGCGTGATATCCTCCAGATTTCCGATCGGTGTTCCTACCGGGTAAAGTGTTCCCGATGCCGGAGATGAAGTTTTCATTTCTCTATTTCACCATCTGTGCACATTGCAGATCGGCTGCCCTTTAATCGTGAGACTGAAAACCGGCCGTCTATCTTTCAGCAGGAGAAGATCCTCATTCCTTAAGATATATACGCTGTAATCATACCCCACTCCCGACTTATTCGCGTACTCCGGTCCCAGGAGACGGATGTCCGGACGGAGATAATAGCGGGGGATATGGGGAGCAACCAGTGCCAGAACCCTCGCGCCACGGGGGCTGTTCTTATTCAACCACCGGCAGGGGCCTTTGTAGGCATTGCCCCAGTTCTCCAGGCTGAAACGATTATACGCGCCCTTGGGTCCACCAACCAGTGAATTGTAATATACCGTGTAATAAGGATGATACGAATAGACCGAGATAAAGAGAAGCAAGAAGATCAAAGATATTACGAGATATGACCATCTCTTGATCTTTCTCTCCATGATCGTGGTCAAGCGGTCAAGTCCGATCCCGGCGATAACGCAGACCACCGGGGTGATAAAGAGGAAATGCCTTATCCCGCCATATACCCTCTGGCCGGGCAATATGAACGGTAATATCCCGATAACAATCCATAAGAGGAGGAGGAGATAGAAATATCTCACTGCCGGTGTCTCTGTTCTCTTTACACGAGCCTTGATCCATGACATAAAGACGCATACGCATCCGAAGAGAAAGTTTCCGAGCGTTATCAGAGGCGTGGTTATCGCCAGCATTACCGGGGCATAGTGCCAGGGCAGGTTGAGCCCCGGTACATAATCACTCCCGCAGTATCTGATTAATAGCCGGGCTTGGGTTCTGTGATAGAGATAAAATTCCAGCAGATTACGCAACTTCAGCAGCGGATCCGTCCAGAGATAGGGCCAAAAGAGCATCCCTGCTGAAAAACTGAGAATTATAACACAAGGTAAGTCCCAGAAAGATATAAAATAATATAATATTGATTGTCTTGTTTTGTAGTTTATACATATATATACTATTATATATGATATTATCACTACAGGGACTAAAAAGTACTGTATCCTGGTGGCAAAACCGACTCCCCCGGCGATCATGAGCAGGAGACTGAATCTCTTCTTTCCGGTCGTCAGACGAAGATAGAAGAGATAGATCGTGATGACGAAGATAAAGGTAAGCGGGATGTCTTTCGGGTTATTGAAAGAGTGGCCTATAAATCTGGGAAAGGCGGTCAGGAAGAGGACGGCGAAGACCGCCACTCGTGTTGAGATTGCTCTCTGAACCAGGAGATAGGTGAAGAAGACCGTCAGAGCCGAAGTGAGGAGGAGATGGAGATGGCGGGCATTATCTTCCGCGAGAAGGCCAAGGTTCTCAGTTAGAAGACGGTGGTTGAGGGCGCCCCAGATATCAAAGACGGGACCGTAATACTGCATGGAACCTTCAAAATCGGAGTCGGTGAAGGTGACCGGCTGATCCCGATCCAGGATCTTATCCAGATAGAGGTCCCCGGAGGCAAAGTGGACCGGTTCATCCCAGGTGATACCGAAGTCATCCAGGGTAAATATACCGAAGATAAAGAAGAGGGCCGAGATGAGCGCCGCCACGGCCACCGGCGGAATCTTTCTTCTCCTGAGACCGGAATTCTCTGGCATTATTAGCTCTGAAGACATGGAAAACATCCCGAAAACAATCGGGATGTTCTCCGCGTTTCTTTTTTGGCTTTTTACCGGCGGGTATTAAATATTTCCGATTGCCATCATCGTGAACACCATAACAAAGAGGGCCACCGTCTCGATGACACCCAGCACCATAATGTAGTTCCCGAAGCCCTTACCGGTCTCGGCCAGAGCGTCCGAAGCCCCGGCGCCTGCCTTTCCCTGCATTATCGCGCTCATCCCGATGGCCAGACCGGCCAGAATTCCGGTCCCCCAGAAGAAGGTGCCGCCGGCGCTGACTTTAGCAACCAGGGTATTCATAACGATCATCCCGTAGATCGTCTGTGAGAGGGGCGCCCCAACGAAGACCGTCAACATGAACGGTGCCGCCTTGTTCTGGGCGAAGCACTTCTTCCAGGCGCCGACCGCCGCCATCCCGGCGATCCCCGTTCCCAGAGCCGAACCGACCGCCGCCAGTGCCAGTACCGCTACAAAACCAAGATCCTTAAACTGCGTCAATACATCCATTACACTTCTCCTCCTCTTTTTATTTTACTTTAATTTCCGTTTGGGATTTTTTTCCCTTAAAAGGGTTGTATTTATAGCCCGCCCATTCCATGCCCAGATGGCTGGAAAATTCCAGCACATTGAGACGTACACCGTGAACCAGTATTGCCATCCCCCCCAGGAGCATATTAAGAATATGCCCGAAGAGCAGGATAATCGCCGCGATGAAACCGGTTAAGAATGATGACCAGCCCAGGCTCGCGGCCATGTTATTAAAGGAGTCAGCGATGGCGACGGTGGCCAGGCCGACCGCGAAGAGACGGATATAGGATACCACATCCGCGAAGCTATTGATCACACTGAGAAAGATGGTGATAATCCGTACGAATAAGTCCTTGAAGAAGTAACGGGGAGAGACCGAGAAGCCGATGATTAATACCAGACCGGCAATCACCAGGCCGACCGCGAAGAGCGGGAAGGTCTTCCCCAGAATGAACATGGAAGCCAGGAAGTACATTGTCCAAATGATGCAAATCCAGCCGACGTCGGCCAGTGCCTGGATGGAAGGCGCTTTACGGATCACCTTCCAGAGATGGGCGATCGACAACTGGATCGCGCCGATCAGGAAGCAGAGTTTCATTACGTTCTTATCATCCCGGAGCCAGGGGGCGAGCGGCTTGACGGTCTGCGGGAGCCACTCCTGGCCGAAGAAGGTCCCGGTCAGGATACCCCAGATTATAGTGGCTATACTGAGGACATAAAGGAGAAATAAGGGTTTCTTATCCGGAAGCTTGGCTCCCAGCTTCCACTGGACCAGGATGGTTCCAATCAGGAAGATCGCCCCGTAGCCGGCGTCGCCGATCAGCATGGCGAAGAAGAGCGAGAAGAAGATAAGAAAGACAAAGCTGGCATCTATCTCCCGGTATCCCGGGATCGTGTCTATCAACGCGAAGACCGGCTCGATCAGTCTGACCCACCGGGGGTTGGTTATCAGGGTGGGGGGGGCGTCTTCCTCACCGGGGTCCTCCACCAGCAAGCCCCACCGGAACTTCTTCGCCTCCTTCTCAAGAGCGGTGATCTTCGGGACCGGACAATACCCTTTGAGATAAGCAAGCTTCCCCGCCTCACCCATGCCGGCCCGGGCCTGTTCGAACTCCAGTTCTCTCTCCATCCGGTCTTTCTCTTCCTCCAGCCCGGGCCGAAAGGCAGCGAGAGCCGTTAACTGCTCCTCAACCGAAGCAATCTCCTCCTCGATGTTATTCTGATCTTCGATCATATCGGAGAGTCGTTTCTCCGGCAGGGTGCGGGTCTTGAAATAAAAATACTTCATCTTATCCGAGACAATCCCGCAGTACGCCACGCCGCCTTTGCGGGCAACGACCTGGACCCCCACATCGTCGGGCAGTTGATCGAGCTCTTTTTCGGGCATCTCGGTAAGGTAGATCCAGATCCCTTTCCCGTTCAGATAACGGAGGAGGTGGATATCAAAGTCGCCCCAGATCTTCCAGTCATCGATCGTCTTCCGGCGCTTCTCCCAATCGCCCCGGAGCTTGACCAGCTGGTCTCTCAGGCCGAATATCTCTTCAATCAGGCCGGCCAGGTTATCGATCGATGACGGTTTGACTTCCTGGGCCGGAGACGGGATGGCGGCCAGCGCCCGGTTGATCTCCCCGATGTTATTTTCAGCCGCCTCCACGGATTGGCCGGCGGGTGGTTTCAGGTTCTCGACATGGACCACGCCCACCGAGGAGAGCTGTCCGAGAGTCTCCTCCCGGTCCTTGTCCTGGACCACGATCGTTACTTTTTTCATCGGTGTGATCATCAGCTTCTGTTCCACGAAGAAGAGAACGAAAATCCGAATCTTGTTTTATCTCTTCTCCTTGTCCGGTTGTTTTATAGCTCAGGCGGCGACGACGGCTTGTTCGATTTTACGTTTGGCGATCTTGCTCCTGCATACGGCGTTGGTATCCTGATCTCCAAGGTAGATCCGGATCGCCCTGATATTCTCCTTGCATTCCGGGATCTTGACCTTCTCGAAGAGATTCACCCGCTGCATCGTGATCTGAAGTTCCCGGCTCAGGAGTTTGAACTGCTCCTGAATGATATCGGCTTCCGCGATCAGCCCGACGAGGTTCCTGATCTCCCTTACGGCGGAATCCACCCACAAGGGCGTGGTGAAGAGATCATAGTCAACCGCGGGGAAGGCAACATTCTTGAGGGTCGGAATTGTGACGCCGGCAATATTGG
>Ga0222702_1000592_pt1 | contig 10184 bp, 8 predicted proteins | sample AntAcemetage1504_FD_181152 | JGI IMG/M metagenome (GOLD analysis project Ga0222702, IMG submission 181152) | Saline water microbial communities from Ace Lake, Antarctica - #1504 | ecosystem: Environmental > Aquatic > Non-marine Saline and Alkaline > Saline | place: Antarctica: Ace Lake...
ATAAAACAATACAATGAAACAACATCACGGTATGGGGCGGAACAAATGTTGTTTCCAATTGTTCAGGGAAGTATCTACAAAGATCTGAGAAAAAAATCGGCTGAAGTAATTGCAGAGGCCAACTTACCGGGGAATGCTATCGGGGGATTGTCTGTTGGGGAGCCTGCGGAGGAAATGTATGCTATGATAGAAGTAGTTAATGACATACTTCCTGAAAGCAAACCACGTTATTTGATGGGAGTTGGAACACCTGCCAATATCCTTGAGTCAATAGCCCTGGGTGTGGATATGTTCGATTGCGTAATGCCCACCCGCAATGGCAGGAACGGTATGTTGTTCACAAGTAATGGTATTATTAACATTAAGAATAATAAATGGAAAAATGATTTTTCCCCAATTGATACTTACGGTCCTTGTGAGGTTAGCAGACAATATTCAAAAGCATATTTACGACATTTAATAATTGCCAAAGAGATAACTGGTGCGGAAATTGCTAGTATTCATAATCTGAGTTTTTATCTTTGGCTTGTGAATGAATCCCGTAACCGGATTATCAAGGGTGAATTTTCTGAATGGAAGAGAAATATGGTAAAAAAGATATCGCAGAGATTATAAAATATGTTTTAACAAATAGTAAATTCCAAATAACAAAAAACAAATCTCAAATAAACTACAATTAACAAATAACAAAAATTCAAAATAGAATTAACCGAAATATTGTTTTTGCACCTTTATTTTTTTTGAACATTGGGATTTGATATTTATTTACTCACAAAATTATTAATCTTAAAGGTGTTCCCCGAAAAAAAATCGGGGCAAGCCGTGAAATCACTTAGTTAAGTTGATATTTGATGCTTGTCATTTGTAATTTATTTGTGTTTTGGTGCTTGTTTTTTGTGATTTTTAATATTTATATAAACTTTAGGACTTTATTGACGAGCTCTAATTAAAAAAATACTTGATTATTTACTAATGAAACTACCAGGATTATTAATTATTGATTATTATATTATAAAGAAATTCCTGGGGACTTTCTTTTTTTCCCTGATACTGATACTTACTATTGCAGTAGTTTTTGATTTTGCCGAGAAACTGGATGATTTTATTGAACATAATGCACCTGTAAGAGCAATTATTTTTGACTATTACCTGAATTTTATTCCATACTTTGCTTTTTTGTTCAGTCCGCTTTTTACTTTTATTTCAGTAATTCTTTTTACATCAAAGATGGCTTATAATACTGAGATCATTGCTTTACTTAGCAATGGAATGAGTCTTAGGCGTCTTAGTGTTCCTTATTTTATTTCAGCTTTTATTATTGCCTCTTTTTCATTTACCTTAAATAATTTTGTTATTCCTCATGCCAATCGTAAGAGACTGGCGTTTGAGGAAATGTATTACCGTGATAATCCGGTACGAAATAATGAGATAAATATTCATAAACAGGTATATCCGAATATTTATATTTACATGGAAGATTACAGAAATTTTACAAAAACAGGGGATAAGTTTTCGATTGAGGAATTTAATGAGGATGGGAGTCTAAAGTCGAAATTAATGGCCGATTTCGTTAAATGGGATACAACAAAAAAGAAATGGGTTATTCGAAATTATTATATCAGGGATATAAATGGAACTGAAGAAACAATATCAACGGGAAAGTTTCTGGATACAAACCTTACAATTCATCCTGATGATTTTTCAAGAAGAGATTTAGCAGTATCTTCCCTGAATCTGAAAGAGCTTGATGAATTTATTGAACTTCAGGAATTACAGGGGGCTGATAATCTTGATTTTTTCCTGGTTGAATGGTATGGACGGTTTGCCAATCCGTTTTCCACATTTATTTTAACAATTATCGGATTAACTTTGTCTGCAAGGAAAATTAAGGGTGGAATTGGGATGCAGATAGGGCTTGGTTTGTTCCTGAGTTTCTCTTACATATTTTTTATGCAGTTTTCTCAACAATTTGCTATTGGCGGTTCTCTAAATCCTGCACTTGCTGTATGGATACCTAATATACTTTATGCGATGATAGGGATGGTTCTGTATTGTTATGCTCCGAAATAATGATTGAATGATTGAATGAGGAAATGAAGAAATGGGGTAGTGAAGGGTTTATATGTGTATAAGTTTAGGAGTTGAGAAGTATAAGATGGTTAGTATTATTAAATTACAAATAAACTCATCAACAAATCAACAAATAAACTTTTCATAAGCCTGTCAAATATATTTTTTTTAATTACGATGTTTTTGTAATGTTGTACCCTGAATTTAAAGATGGAATAGTTGAAATATCTACAAATTATCTTAATGAACTTTTTTTTAATTTAAGGATTTATTCTAACAAAACAATATACAGATGGCTTTAAAAAGAAAAATCAGAGAGTTACAACAAAGGCGTGAACAGGTACTGAAAGGTGGTGGTGATAAGGCAATTGAAAAACAGACGTCAATGGGTAAACTTACTGCCAGGGAAAGGATTATAACTCTGCTGGATGATAATTCTTTTAACGAATATGATCTTTTCGTTGAGCATGAGGCAAGGGATTTTGATATGGATAAAAAGGTGCTTCATGGTGACGGAGTTGTTATTGGTACCGGTACTATTTATGGAGCTCCGATATGTATTTTTGCCCAGGATTTTACTGTTGCCGGTGGATCACTTGGATTGATGCATTCAAGAAAGATTACAAAGATCATGGATCATGCTTTAAAAATGAGAATGCCATTGATCGGTATTAATGATTCTGGTGGAGCCAGGATACAGGAAGGTGTTAATTCACTTGCCGGTTACGGTGAGATTTTCTTCAGGAATACTCTCGCTTCGGGAGTAATACCTCAATTATCTGTTATTCTGGGACCTTGTGCCGGTGGTGCTGTCTACTCACCTGCATTAACTGATTTCGTTTTTGTTGTTGATAAGATATCGAAAATGTTTATTACCGGTCCTGAGGTAATTAAAACTGTACTTGGTGAAGAAATTTCCATGGAAGATCTTGGGGGGGCGAAAGTGCATAGTGAGATTACAGGGAATGCACATTTTTATGCTGAAAGTGAAGCGAAGTGCTTTGAACAGATAAAAGAACTTATTACTTATATACCATGGAATAACTCCAGAAAAGCGAAAGCCTTTAAACCAAAAGATCCGAAAAAGGAATATAAAATTGAAAATATTGTTCCTGATAACCCGAAACTGCCATATGATGTTCGTAATGTGATAAAAGCGATCACTGATGATTCGGTTTTTTTCGAGATACAGGAACGATGGGCAGGCAATATTGTTATCGGATTTAGCCGTATGGAAGGACAAACCATAGGTTTTGTTGCAAACCAGCCAATTGTACTGGCAGGTGTTCTTGATATTGATTCTTCTGATAAAGCAGGTAGATTTATCAGGTACTGCGATGCTTTTAATATCCCTATTATTACCCTGGTCGATTTGCCAGGTTATTTACCTGGGGCAGACCAGGAGCATGCCGGTGTTATCAGACATGGTGCGAAAATACTTTATGCTTACAGTGAAGCAACTGTTCCGAAAATTACAGTTATCCTCCGTAAAGCTTATGGGGGTGGATATATTGCTATGAACTCCAGGCATCTACGTGCTGATTTTGTTTTTGCATGGCCGGGTGCTGAAATTGCTGTTATGGGACCCGAAGGGGCAGCAAATATAATTTTTCGACGTGAAATTATGGGATCTGATGACCCTGAAAAGATTAGAAAACAAAAAGTGAAAGAGTACAAAGATAAATTTGCTAATCCTTATGTGGCTGCTTCAAAAGGGTATATCGATTCTGTGATCGAACCACAGGAGACAAGGAAACTTCTGCTACATGCTATTGAGGTTTCTCAGAATAAATCCAGTGCCGGACCAAAAAAGAAACATGGTATTCCACCGTTTTAATATAATCTCTGCCTCACATTTTTTCTTGAACTCGTAACCCGAAACTCGCTTTGTCCACCGTAGTTTCAACGAAGGTGGATAACACTTTTGAAGAATATGAAATTTAAAATTTTAAACGTATGAAAACGTGGAAAAAGAAGGAAACAGAATCTAAGCCTAAGTTCAAGACTTTAATTATTGATGAGACCCATTATAAAACCAATCTGACTTCTAAGTTTGAAAACAGGAAGAAATATACAGTTCCGGATGCAAAAAAAGTTATTTCTGTTATTCCCGGGACTATTTTGAAGGTTTTTGTGAAAGAAGGACAAAAAGTTAAAAGAGGTGATAACATAATAATTCTGGAAGCAATGAAAATGCAAAACCGTATTAAGTCTCCACGTCCCGGGGTTATTAAAATCATAAATGTGAAAGAGGGTGAGAAAGTAGCTAAAGGGGTGCTAATGTTGGAATTGGAGTAGCTCTTCCTGCCATACTAAATAATGTCTAAATTGCCCCTCTGTTTCTATTTTTTTGTCGAATAAACCGTACACTGCTGAACCACTACCGGTTAAAGAACTGTAAATAGCTCCCATACTGTATAGTTTTTCTTTTATTTTTTTAATGTTGGGGTATTTTGAAAAAACAGGCTTTTCAAAATCATTAAAAACATTCTCTTTCCATTGACTAACAGGATATTTTATTAGTTTCTGCAGGGATAATCCGGGTTTTGAAGGAGTTATTTGAGAATAAGCTAAACCTGTGTCAATATGAATGTCAGGAGATACAATTACAAAATAGAACCGGCTAAGATTGAGAGATATTCGTTGAATATTTTCTCCCCGTCCTGAAATAAATGCACTTGTGCTATTCAGAAAGAACGGACAATCACTTCCCAAACCTGATGCAATAGCATGCAGTTTTTCTTCAGTAATTCCAATGCTGAATTTATTGTTCAGGAGGCGTAATAAAAAGGCTGTATCCGAAGAGCCGCCTCCCAAACCTGATCCGGTTGGGATTAATTTGTGCAGATGAATACTTAACGGGGGTATTGAATATTCTTTTCTTAATAATTCTGCGGTGCGAAAAACCTGGTTCTCCTCCGGTGGTGAATCAATTTTAATGCCGGTTGTATCCAGAGAAATACTTTTTCCTGAGTCTTTTTTCTGTTCAGAAATTTCAAGTATATCAGTCAAACCTACAGGGTATAGGATGCTTTCAATATTATGATATCCGTCAGGTCGTTTTCCGGTTACGCGTAATCCTATATTTATTTTTGCATTGGGGAAACAGATCATTGAGTTGGATTTAGAAAGTAAGAATATAGCTTCGCAAAGTAATTAAAAATTGGCAGTTATTCAGTTTCTTAAGGTTGGAATGAGGAAATGAAGAGTTTATAAGTGTATAACAAATCAACAGATAAACTTTCACATTGTTAAGAGTTGAGGAATTGTGTTGCAATAGGGTGATGAGAAATTGAGTAGAAGAGGAGATGATTAATAATTTTCAACAAATCACATATTTTTATGAACATTTTATGTTTAAAAAAACTGCAATTTTTATATCATAAGGTAAGTTCAATTTAATATCTTTATGTTCTGGAAAAAAATGGGTCTGATTGATTAGAAAAGACGAAAAGTGTTAATTCCCAGGTTATAACAAGAATGAGATAAAATAAATCAACAAACAATTTTTTAATACAAAAGACATTATAAAACTATGGCGGTAAAAAGCAGTCCCCGAAATAAAAAAATAACTTCGTTAGGCCTTGATGTTGGGAAAGTGCCTCCTCAGGCAATCGACATTGAAGAAGCGGTGCTTGGAGCAATTTTGATAGAAAAAGATGCTGTGATAGCGGTTTTGGATATTCTGAAACCAGAAAGTTTCTACAAAGATGCTCATCAAAAAATATACAATGCAATTTTGGAATTGTCGACAAAAGAAAAACCAATTGATATACTTACTGTAACAGAAGAACTCAGGTCGAATGATGAGCTTGAAAGTGTTGGGGGTCCTTTCTATATCACCCAGCTTACAAATCGTGTTGCTTCATCTGCTCATATTGAGTATCATTCACGGATTGTTGCACAGAAGTATATTCAACGTGAACTGATAAGGATTTCTTCTGAGATACAGAACAGGGCATTTGACGATAGTATTGATGTTGATGATCTGCTTGATTTTTCTGAAAGGGAACTGTTTGATATAGCTGAGGGAAATATAAAAAGAGAAACTACGAAAATAAATGTCTTGATTAAGAAGGCAATAGAGCGTATAGAGGAAGCTGGAAAGCATGAGGAAACTCTTGTGGGTGTACCATCAGGATATACAAAACTTGATAGATTGACATCGGGATGGCAGAAATCTGACCTTATTATTGTTGCTGCCCGTCCATCTATGGGGAAAACAGCTTTTGCCTTGTCAATGTCAAGAACAATTGCCGTTGAGCATAACCGTCCAATTGCTTTCTTTTCACTCGAAATGTCGTCTGTTCAATTGGTGAACCGTCTTATTGTTAGTGAAACGGAATTACCCTCTAACCGGATAAAGAACGGAAATCTTGATGAACATGAATGGAAACAGCTTGATACTAAGATAAAACAGCTTGTTGAAGCACCTATTTACATTGATGATAGTCCTGCAATTTCAATATTTGAATTGAGGGCAAAATGCAGAAGACTAAAATTGCAACATGATATTCAACTTATTGTTGTAGATTATCTTCAGTTAATGACCGGTCCACCTAATGTATTTAGTCGCGAACAGGAGGTTAGTTCTATTTCCAGATCATTGAAAAGCATAGCAAAAGAATTGGATGTCCCAATTATTGCCCTGTCACAGTTGAACCGGTCGGTTGAAATTCGTTCTGGTAGTAAAAGGCCACAGCTATCTGACCTTCGTGAGTCCGGTGCCATTGAACAGGATGCAGATATGGTTATTTTTATTCACCGCCCGGAGAAATATGGTTTGTTTGAGGATGATGATGGTAACTCTTTGGTGGGACTGGCAGAAATTCTTTTATCTAAGAATCGTAACGGACCGGTTGGGGATATTATATTGCGTTTCCGTGAAGAGTTCGCCAAATTTGTAGAGTTGGATGAAATGCCTGTTGATGAAATGTCACCAAATGATGAATTAAATACTTATACGGTTGGTTCAAAAATGAATAACTATTTCGGTCGGAAAGGGAAAGGAGATTCAAACAAAAAGCCGGGATCAGGTAATAAACCACCCTTTTAATATTAAAAATCACAAAAAACAAGCACCAAAATACAACTTAACGAAGCTTCGTTAAGTTGTTATTTGTTTTTTGAGATTTGCTATTTACCATTTGGTGCTTTATTTACGAGAATATTTGATTTTATAGACAACACTAAATAGTTGCATTTTGAAATTTGGAGATTTTAAATTTAATAAGGGTATTACAGAAGGTTTGGAGGCAATGGGTTTTGATAAACCAACACCTATCCAGGAAAAAGCAATACCTCCAATTCTCAGGAAGCAGGATTTAATAGGTTGTGCTCAAACCGGCACCGGTAAAACAGCAGCTTATATCCTTCCTCTTCTTGAGCATATTTCAAACGAAACTTCAGGGAGAAGAAAAATATATACACTTGTCCTGGCTCCGACACGTGAACTGGCTATGCAGATAGACCAGCACTTTGAAGGGTTTTCGTACTTTGTTCCGGTTAGCAGTATCCCTGTCTACGGAGGTGGGGATGGTTTAACCTGGACTCAACAAAAAACAGCTTTGGTTGAAGGAGCAGATGTTATTGTTGCTACACCAGGCAGATTGCTGGCACATATGCAATTAAAATATGTTGATTTTAGTTCATTGCGTTGCCTGATACTCGATGAAGCTGACAGAATGTTGGATATGGGGTTTTATGATGATATTATGAAAATCATATCCGACTTGCCTGCATCGAGGCAAACGTTAATGTTCTCAGCAACTATGCCCCCTGAAATCCGGCGTATGGCAAAAAAAATCATGAATGATCCGGTTCAAATTGACCTGGGTATTGCCAAACCGGCTGAAGGAATAGTGCAGGGGGTTTATTTGCTTAAAGAGGAGCAGAAATTACCTTTGGTAAAACAACTTCTTCATGGAAAAAAGCTAAAAAGTATCCTTGTTTTCAGTTCAACCAAAAAGAAAGTAAAAACTCTTGAAAAAGAAATGAAAAAATTGGGTTTTACAGTCAGGGCCATCCATTCAGATCTGAACCAAAAAGAAAGGGAAGATGCCTTGCTTAAGTTCAGGAACAAGAGAATTCAAATGTTGGTGGCAACAGATATTATTTCCCGGGGAATAGATATTATGGATATTGACCTGGTTATTAATTTTGATATTCCTAATGATCCTGAAGATTATGTACACAGGGTTGGAAGAACTGCAAGAGCCGAATCAACAGGAGTAGCGCTAACTTTTGTCATCAGGAAAGAAGAGAGACTTTTAGACCGGATCGAGTCTCTTATTGGAAATAAAATTCATAAAATAAAAATTCCGTAATTTATAAATTAAGATATATTCGATAAAACTTATGGAAATAGCATTCTTATTAATCGGTTTGTTTCTTGGAGCGGGTATTATCTGGCTCTTACTGCGTTTTAGATATGAAACAAAAAAAGCATCATCAGACGAAAAACTTAAATACCTGGAAAAGGAACTGGAAATAAATAGAACTGATATTGAACAGAAAGAGAAGCAAATAATTGATTTGAACCGGAATCTTTCAGGCAAAGAAGCTGACCTGAAAAATATCAATGAGCGTTTACTGGAACAGAAAAGTGAACTGGAGAAGATACAGGATAAATTCAGGTTAGAATTTAAGAATCTTGCTAATGAGATTCTTGAGGAAAAAACCAAAAAGTTTACTGAACAGAACAAGAGTAATTTATCCGTTATTCTTGGTCCGTTAAAAGAAAAAATCACAGATTTTGAAAAGAAAGTTGACCAGTCTAATAAGGAAAGTATTGACAGGAATGCTGCTTTGCGTCAGCAGATTAATGGTTTGAAGGAATTGAATCTGAAAATGACTACAGATGCAGAAAACCTTACTAAAGCATTGAAAGGCGAATCTAAAACGATGGGGAACTGGGGTGAATTTATTCTTGAAAATATATTGGAAAAATCAGGTCTTGTGAAAGGACGTGAGTATGAGATACAGGAATCTGTCAGATCTGAAGAAGGAAGTCAAATGCGACCTGATATTGTGGTTAAACTACCCGAGAAGAAACATATTATCATCGATTCAAAAGTATCATTGGTTGACTATGAAAAATATGTGAATACTGAAAACAAAGAAAAAGAGAAACATTATCTTAAAAGGCATGTTGATTCACTGAAGAGACATATCAAGTCGCTAAGTGAAAAAAATTATCAGAATCTATATGATGTTGCAGGTCTTGACTTTGTATTATTGTTCATGCCGGTGGAGCCGGCTTTTAGCCTTGCTGTTCAGGCTGAAGAAAAACTTTTTATGGATGCATATGAAAAGAATATTGTTATTGTAAGTCCTACAACATTGATTGCAACCCTAAGAACCATTGCAAGTATCTGGCGCCAGGAGTATCAGAACAGGAATGCTCAGGAAATTGCCAGGCAGGGTGGAGCTTTGTATGATAAATTTGTCGGGTTTTTGAATGACCTTATTGAAATTGGTAAAAAATTGGATGATACGCAAAAAGCCTATAAAGCTTCAATGAATAAACTGTCTGACGGAAAAGGTAATCTGATTAAAAAAGCACAGAATATTAAAGAACTCGGGGCAAGTACCGGTAAATCTTTGCCTCAGAATCTACTTGATAAAGTGGAGTGAAGAAGTCGAAGAAGCGACTTGGCGAGAGGGCGACTGGGCGATAACGAGAAAAAATTTGAACTTTGAACCTTGAACTCTTTGAAAAAATGGAATAATAGGAATAAAGGGGATAGTTGAAAGTATGTAAAGGTCAACGCTTACTTTTAACTTTATAACTTTTAACTTTATAACTACATTAGTATTTGATAAAGTATCCTTTAAGTGGATCAAATTGTTGCAGGCCGGTATTAATTTCAGTTTTTGAAAAAGCAGATTGTTCTTCGTCAAAGGTTTTTGAGTCTAATTGATTAGCAAATACCAGGTTTGCAAAACAGGTAACACTTATCAGAAAAAATATCATCAACATTCCTAATGGCTTCGGAAAACTGTTCTTGTCAATTATTTGTGTTTTCATGACTTCAGGGTTCTTTATTTCGTTTTTTTATTTCACTATTTGTAAATAATCTTACATATATTATGCCAAAAGTCATATACTGCAT
>Ga0222702_1000594_pt1 | contig 10154 bp, 5 predicted proteins | sample AntAcemetage1504_FD_181152 | JGI IMG/M metagenome (GOLD analysis project Ga0222702, IMG submission 181152) | Saline water microbial communities from Ace Lake, Antarctica - #1504 | ecosystem: Environmental > Aquatic > Non-marine Saline and Alkaline > Saline | place: Antarctica: Ace Lake...
GCCCGTTGAATGAAGAAAGCGCGGACCGTAGCCGAAGGTTGTAGCAATCCTGTATCTGTCACGGATCGACGTCCCGAGACGCGAGAGCGCTTCATCGATTTCACTTTTCTGCTCCACATAGGCCTGCAGTGCAACATAATCCCCGGGACCCGACTGATTGAGAAATGCCGTAAAGGCCTCTTCTACCGTTTCCCCTTCGGTGTTTCCGTATATCCTCATCCCCTGAGAGACAAGAAGGGGCTCCTCAGAGGGTATTTCCCCCCTCTTTTTATATTCCTCCAGCATCCTCTTTGCGCTTACTTTCGATGTCTCCACATCGGGCTGATCAAAGGGATTGATCTTCAAAAAATAACCGGCAAGGGCAGCGGCAAGTTCCCAGAGAAAAAACTGCCCTCCAAGATCATAGATATTCTCCATGTAGAGATAGACGACGGGATGACCGGCATTTTCCAGAAGCATTATCTTTTCGTTGTCACAGTACCTGTCCCATTTCAGGCAGAGGAAGACAAAAAGACGATCATTTCCGTAGTTCTCGGGGTCCCCCAGAGGTTCTCCAATTACCGGGAGGATACCCGTTCCTTCTTTCCCTGTACTCTCCGCTATAAGCTGCTCCACCCAATGACCGAGACTCTCTATCTGCTTTGAGACAATCAGTGTCAATTTGTTTCTGCCCGCTTTTGCGAGGGCGCCCATTATTGTCCCTAAAATGACGCCCGTATCCTTTCCGCCCCTTGAAATATCTGTTTTCATGCACCCTTCTGCAGTATCGATGGCTCGATTGAGCAGAAACCGAAGATCTACTCCGATTAATACAGCGGGAACCATACCGAAATAGGAAAGGGCCGAATAACGTCCCCCTATGGAGGGATCATTTAAATAGGTGGCACGGAATGAGTACCGATTGGCAAGTCCAACCAGCATTGATCCCGGATCTGTTATAGCTATGAAGTGCCTTCCGGCCTCGTCTTTTCCCACTGCATCCAAAACCTGGTTATAAAAATATTTGAAAAAAGAGAGTGTCTCCACCGTGGTTCCCGATTTTGTGGAAACGATAAAAAGGGTTTTGGCCGGGTCAAGTCGCTCTGAATGACTGAGAACGGCATCCGGATCAGTACTGTCAAGAACTGCAAGATCGAGCGAGCCCTTTCGAAAGCCGAAGGTCTTCCTCAGGACCTCGGGCGCAAGGCTGGATCCCCCCATTCCCAAAAGGAGGGCATGGGTATAACCATCTGCCGCCACATCTTCCGCCAGACCCTCAAGCTCCTTCACCTGATCCAGCATTACCCGGACAATTTTCAGCCACCCGAGTCTGTTTTCGATTTCGTAAGCCTCCGGTTTCCAGACCGTGTGGTCGTGGCTGTAAATACGTTCAATGATGCTGTTATCATTTAGTTCAGTAAGGGCCTCATCCACCAGCTTCTGATAGACTCCGAGGCTTACTCTTAGATCCTCACGTAACATTCACACCCTCTTACCTGATTTATAAAGTAGCTGCCTAACTTATCAGTCTCTTCGTTCTTTTTCAATGAGACGTCTTGCCACCCCCAGAACATTTTCTGAGGTTATCCCAAACTTCTCAAACAAAACAGAGGCCGGCGCACTGGCCCCAAAACCGTCCATACCTATCACCGCGCCCTCAATACCCACATAGTGTTCCCAGCCCGTTTTAATTCCGGCCTCAACGGCGACACGCGTTTTTACAGACGAGGGCAGCACGCTTTCTCGATAGTCTTCAGATTCCGTATCAAAGGCTTCCCAGCTGGGCAAAGATACAACCCTGACCGACAGGCCTTCATCATCCAATACCCTAGCAGCCTCGAGGGCAATATATAATTCCGATCCTGTTCCTATCAATATCAGCGAGGGATCTCCACCTTCTGATTCCCAGAGAATATATCCCCCCCTCCGAAGACCCTCAGCAGGGGAGACTTGCGCACGATCAAATACCGGCAGATTCTGACGGGTCAATACGAGAGCCGTGGGACCCTTACTGTTTTCGAGGGCAAATCTCCATGCCTCCACCGTTTCTCCCGCATCGCCGGGGCGAAGAACGGTCAGGTTGGGAATATTACGGAGACTCATCAGGTGCTCAACAGGCTGATGTGTTGGACCATCTTCACCCACTCCTATGCTGTCGTGGGAAAAGACGTAAATCACGCGAAGCCCCATCAGTGCGGCCAGGCGAATCGGTGGACGCATATAATCCGAAAAGGTGAAGAAGGTTCCCGTAAAGGGGATAATTCCCCCGTGAAGTGCCATCCCGCTTGCGATTGCACCCATTGCATGCTCCCTCACGCCAAAATGTATATTACGTCCCTTATAGCTCCATTCATCTCCGACGGCCCCCTGTCGGTCCTGGCCTTCGCTCGCCGGTGGCTGAAAATCGCCATACCCCTTCACCCAGGCCAACGTTGATGGATTAAGGTCGGCCGTACCTCCGATAAGCTCAGGAATTTTCACTGCAAGACTCTGTAAAACAGCCTCCGATGCCTTTCTGGTCGAAATCCCCTTCTCATCCGCCTCAAAATCGGGAAGTTCAGAATCCCAGTCATCGGGGAGCCTTCCCTCCATTATTCGCTCAAATTCCAGGGCACGGTCATGATATGCCGCTTCATATTCGTTGAAACGGACCTGCCATTCAGATTCGCTTTTCTTCCCCGCTTCAAGTGAGCCCAGCATGTGTTTCTTTACCTCTTCGGGGATAAAGAACTCCTCTTTTTCGGGCCAGCCGAGGTTTTTCTTGGCGGCGACAATCTCTTCCGGACCCAGAGGGGAACCGTGACATGTGTACGTGCCCTCCTTGTTCGGGGAACCGTATCCTATGATTGTACGCACACAGATGATCGATGGCCGGGTCAAATCCCTTTTTGCTTCCGATAAGGCATTATCAATCGCCTCGGTATCGTTGCCATCTGCTATATGTTGCACATGCCATCCGTAGGCCTCAAAGCGTTTTCCCACATCTTCCGAAAAGCTCAGAGAGGTGGAGCCTGCCAGGGAAATCCTGTTATCGTCGTAGAGGACTATTAATTTCCCCAGGCCCAGGTGACCCGCCAGTGAACAGGCCTCGGCGGAAACCCCTTCCATAAGATCTCCGTCGCTCGCGATGACGTAGGTATTATGATCAATAATTGTGCGATCGCTTTCGTTATATCGTGCGGAGAGATATGCTTCGGCGATCGCCATCCCAACCGCGTTTGATATTCCCTGACCAAGCGGCCCCGTTGTGACCTCAACACCGGGAGTATTACCATACTCCGGATGTCCCGGGGCCTTGCTTCCCCATTGGCGAAACTTTTTTATATCTTCAAGGGAAAGGTCATATCCGGTTAGATGGAGGAGGGCATAGAGGAGCATGGAACCATGTCCCGCCGAGAGGACAAAGCGGTCCCTGTCAACCCATCGAGGATTGGCAGGATTATGTTTCAGGTGTCTCATCCAGAGCACATATGCCATCGCAGCGCTACCCATGGGAAGTCCCGGGTGGCCTGATCCCACATTTTGTATTGCATCAACGGCAAGAAAGCGAATCGTATTTATTGAGAGTTCAGCCAACTGTATTTCATCTTCTTTCATCATCAATCCCCCAGAATTATCTTAAATAATAGCATTATGGACATTTCCCTTTTTTTGCAGCTTTTCTTCATACATAAGGTTATCGGCCTTCCTCTGAACATTGGCAAGGAGGTCTCCCTTTTCACCCTCTGCAGTACCGAGAGACAGGCTGAGCAGAAAGTCGGGATAATCTTCATTATGCTCAGCGATGGATTCTCTCACTCGTCCAATAATCCTTTCCACTACCCGGATATCTGCGCCCGGCAAAATCACGGCAAATTCATCGCCTCCGATTCTTGTCACAACATCGTCGGTACGGAAAGCCTCACGCAATACCTGTGCGGCACGCTTCAGCAGCTCGTCTCCCGCCTTGTGGCCTCTGGTATCATTGACTGTCTTCAGTCCATCCACATCCGCCATGACGATACTGACCGGGAACATCCTGCCGCGTTCGAATCGTGCCATTTCAACTTCAAAGAAGGCCCTGTTATAGAGATCGGTGAGAGAGTCATGGGTGCTCATGTACCTCAATTCATCCTCCATCTCCTTGCGCTCCGTTATATCCATAAGAGATACCACACTCCTCTTCGTTCCTGGAATCACGGAGATGGCAAGGAAAATATCCCTCACACGATCCTTTCCATCGGTTATACGAAATTCATAGCTCGACGGTGTCGATTCAGGATCCATTCTCCTCATGCGATGATACTCCATCATTCTTTCCAGATCACTTTCCACGACAAATTCTGTCCATTTTCGTTTGCCCACAATCTTGTCAGCCGGATAATTCACTACCTCCCCAAATTCATCGTTCACCATGGAAATGGTCATATCATCCTCTATGATCATCATTGCGGTGCCTGTATTTTCAAAGATCGCCCTATACCGAACCTCCGATTCACTCAGTTCTTCTTCGATTTTTTTGCGTTCCGTAATGTCCATTGAATTTCCCAGCACCGCGGGCTCTCCACCGAAAAGAATTGGTGTGACCGTCTCAATAATCCATCGTGGCTCTCCATCTTTTGCAATCATTCTAAATTCATAGGGTGATTTACGCACTCCCGTAAGCATCTCCCGGGCATGCTCTCTCAACATTTCCCGGTCGTCGGGATGCACGATGTTCTTGGATTCTGTTCCCACGAGCTCTTCCGGCGTATGTCCCGAGTAGGCGGCGGCATTGGAATTGATATACTGGAATATGCCTTTTTGAATCACATACACCCCGGCGAAGGATTGTTCCGCTACTGTCTGATAGAGTTTTTCAGCCCGTTTCTTCTCTGTTAAATCTCGTGCAATACCACAGAATCCGACGGGGGTTCCCGCTGCATCCCTTTTCAATGTGGTCGATAATTCACATATTCTTGTACTTCCGTCTTTTCTTATAATTTCATAGTCCTTAACCATTGCGGGTTTACCTGTCCGGTATACCTCGCTAAAGAAAGTATACATATCCTTTGCCGTCTCGGGAGATGTATATTCCAGATTATTCATACCCAGCAATTCATCCCTGGACAATCCCGCTATCGTGAGAAGAGAATCGTTGAAAAAGGTAAAGTTGCCGGCAAGGTCAACCTCAAAGTAGGCATCCTCAATATTGTCAAGAATGGTCCTGTACCGTTCCTCACTTTTCCTGAGCCTTTCCTCTGCCTCCTTCCTCTCCGTCACATCCCTGACAAGACCCCGAAAACCGATGGGTTTTCCTTCTCCATCCAGGATAAGAGAACTGGAGGCCGCGAGAAAACCCTTGGTCTTATCCTTTCTTGTAAATTCCCAATCAAACCCCTTGGCCGGCTCTCCCGTCTCATATACCTTCCTGAAGGTATTGAAAACTCTCTTCGCATTTTCTTTATCCATCAGATCCTGGTTATTCATGGTCAGCATTTCATCATTCGAATATCCGAAGATCCTGCAGATCGGGTCATTCAAGAAGGTGAAATTCCCTGCCAGATCCACCTCGTAGTAACCCTCTTCAATACTCTCAAGTATGCTTCGGTACTTCTCTTCACTTTGCCGTAGTTCTTTGTCTTTTCGTCTGCGTTCCGTCACATCCCTTGCAACCGCCCTGAACCCGATAGGCTTCCCCGCCTTATCTCTTATAAGGGATGCCGACATTTCTGCACTCAGTATTCTTCCGCTTTTGGTAATAATATCGTAGTCAACGACATCCGAGGGTTTTCCCGTTCGGTAGATCTCGCCGAAGATTTTTAAAATCGTCTCCATGCTTTCAGGCGTTACATACTCCCGGCTGTTCATATTCAATAGTTCATCGCTTGAATAACCCGAAAAAGTGCAGAGGATATCATTGAAAAAGGTCAGCTTTCCGGCAAGATCAACTTCAAAGTATCCTTCCTGGATATTTTCGAGAACAGACCGGTATTTCTCTTCACTCTCCCTCAGAACAGCTTCCCATTTCTTTCTCTCTGTCACGTCCCTGGCAATACCGCGAAAGCCTGTGGGGGTGCCATCTCCGTCCCGCATAAGAGAGGCTGAAAGCTCGAGAGTTTTCTTTACCCCGTCTTTCCTCACCACTTCGTAATCCTTCAGTATCCCGGGCTTACCTGTCTCATATATTTCATGAAAAACCCTGAACATCTCTTTTGCCGTTTCCGGAGTTGCATAATCCTGGTTGTTCATTCCCATCAATTCATCGTGAGGTAATCCCGCAATTCTGGCCATGGCATCATTGAGAAAGATTATATTCCCCTCAAGATCTACCTCGAAATACCCATCTTCTATATTCTCGAGGATTGCCCGATATTTTTCCTCACTCTTTCGGAGTTTTTCATCGGTCTCTCTGCGCGCCGTAACATCGCGCCCCACACCAAAGAAACCGATTTCCCTCCCTTCAGAATCGCGCATCAGCGAAGCGGAAAGATCAAGAATTCTCGTGCTTCCGTCCTTTACCGTCACTTCATAATCCGAGATACGTGCTGCCTTCCCCGTGCGATATATTTCCTCGAAAATCTTGTACATACGGTGGGCCGTTTCGGGCGAGGTATACTCCCGATTATTTAAACCTAACATCTCTTCACGCGAGGCACCCGCTATCTCGCACATCGAATCATTTACAAAGGTGAGGTTGCCTGCAAGGTCGAGCTCGAAGTAACATTCTGTCATACTCTCGAGTATGTTTCTGAACTTATCTTTGTCCCCAAACCTTTTTTCTGTTTCTCCGTAACTCGCCTTTGTTCCTTCCTTGGCGGAGACCATCATCCGAAGTCTTTTTAACTCTTCGATGAGTTGCTTTTCCGTTTTCCCTTCATCTTTCATTGTGATTTTAACTGCCCCCTCTGAGAAAGTTGATAACCGCTCGATTATATTTGCTTAAATATTAGTACCGTACGACTCCTGCAACTACTCAATGTTACTAACTACTTACTTTAAAAATAATTGGCAAGAAAAAAAACGGGATTGAGGCGCGGCATTCTATGTAATGCCGCGCAGGAATTCATCAATAGCAATTTCTTCCTTTCGGACACAATTTTTCCCCTCTTCAATTGCTTCTGCGGCACGATAAAATTCGAGAAGACCAAGATGCTCGAGATGCGGCACAAGCACCAGGTCGGGCGGGTCACCAGCCATACGGCTGCGGGTTATTCGATCCTGCATAATGTTAATGGAACCGCCGATCACGTCGAAGAGACCGGGCCGGTTGCTCTCGCCTCGCCAGACCTGTGACAGAACCATCTCCATGCCACCCTTGAGTCCTTTCTTTATGCGATTTGCAAGATAGCCGACACGCGGTCCCCCAATCTTCTGATCCTTCCTCAGCTCTTTCCTCTGGTGTTCCTCAAAATGTCGGCCCACAAGACCGCTATTTAAATTGACGGCAATCACGACATTTGCCCCCATAGCCCTGCAAATCGAAATGGGAACTGGATTTACGATACCCCCATCAACAAGCCATTTATCGTTTATCTGAACCGGAGCCAGTACTCCCGGCAGAGAAATCGATGCGCGGACGGCATCTACAAGAGGACCTGATCTGAACCAGATTTCACGACCTGTCACTAGTTCCGTCGCTACAGATGCAAAAGGAATGGAAAGATTTTCAATGTGAACATCACCAATTTCCTCGTGAAAGAAATTGATGAAACGCTCACCGGCTATCACGCCACCGCTTAAGAGACTGACGTCAAGAAACCCGATCACGGCCTTCCTGGTGAGTGAGCGCACCCATTCCTCAAGTGTATCAAGATTCCCTGCTGCATAGGCACCTCCTACCACAGCACCGGCAGAACAACCACAAACTATATCGGGCCGTATCCCCATATCATGAAGTGCCCTGATGATTCCGATGTGAGCGAGACCACGGGCAGCTCCACTTCCAAGTGCAAGCCCTATATGTAGATCATTCATAGCCCATCACCTTCTCGTGAGTATTTCATATGCAACTCCTTAAGAGAATACATAAAACGAAAAGCCTCCCCAACAGTGAATCTCCCCGCCCACAGGGCGGGAATTCCCGGCAAGGAAATCGAAGATTCATGAGCCGAAGGCGAATAATATATTCCTTTTTAATTACGCCCCTTACCCCCCCTACAAGGCGGGGTTTGCGGGTGCGCTCCCGGTCGAAGCTTCCTCACATCCAGCTTATAGGGAATCGTGGAGCGCCGCAAATTCGGCAACCATGACCGTATGATCCGACGGTTTTTCCGCACGTCTCGGCTCCAGATCGATGAAGGCCCCCAGGGATGTATCGGCAAGTGGTCTGGTGGTAAGTATGTGGTCAACGCGCCAGCCCAGGCCCCGATCCATCGCATTCGGTACCCTGTAGTCAAAGAAGGCGTAGAGCCCCGGTTTATCGGGATGATGTTTTCTGAAGACATCGACAAGTCCCCAGGATTTCAAGTGATCGAAGGCCTCCCATACCTCGGGAGTAAAGTCGACATGGCCGAGAAGTTTCTTCGGATCGTGGACATCGATGGGGTCTCTCGCCACGTTCATGTCACCACAGCAGATGAGAGATTCGTCAGGTGAAAAATGTCTGGCAATATATCCTCGAAGTCTCTCAAACCATTGCAGTTTATATTGAAACTGCGGATCATCCCTTCCACGCCCCTGTGGAATGTAGAGATTCACTACTGAAACGTGGGAGAATTTACACCTGATCAGGCGATCGGAATCGGCAGGATCATCATCCAGTCCCCAAGATACCTCCTTCGGTTCTTCTCGGGATGCCACCGCTACGCCGTTATACTGTTTGCCCCCTTTGAAGATGACGTGATATCCAGCCTCCTCAAATTCCCCCCTCGGGAACTTTTCGTCTTCCACCTTGGTTTCCTGCATACATAAAACGTCCGGCTGATTTTCGCGAAGCCATGGTATAACGATGTGCAATCGGGAACGGATTGAGTTAACGTTATAGGTTGCAATCCTGAAGGTCTTCATCAGCATCCATTCCCTCCGAACAAAGAAATAGCATACTACCAGTCCATTTCACCAAGTTATTTTAACCCTGAGGAGATGACTTTAGGTTCCTCAGCGAAAAAAGGGGTTTTTAAATGTATCACGGTGGACGAAATCATCGAGACTTTTCCTCGTAGAAATTCCGCTCCCTTCTACCGCCGGTCTTCCCATAGGAATTGAAACAACAACCTCGTAACCCTCGGGAAGTTCAACCATATCCTTGCAGGCATCGTGGTCCATCAATCCCACGATGACAGTACCCAATCCGAGTTCATGCGCCCTGAGACAGAGATTCTGAACGGCCATCCCCAGATCAAACAGAAACCAGTCAGAATATTTTGTAACTTCTTTCACTCCCTTTGTGCCAGAGATACCGGTCTTTGCACAGCTGATAATCAGGGCAGACGCTGACAATGAACATGAAATGGCGGGATTCGTTTTCCCATATGTCCCGGTTATCTTCTCTATCAGGTCGCTCGCCCTCACAACAATAAATTCCCAGGCCTGAGTATTTCCCCATGACGGTGCCCATCGCGCCGCCTCCAATAGTTCTTTTATTTCTCCATCGGTGACATAATAGTCGGTAAACTTTCGGACACTTCGTCGCTCCAAAATTGCTTTGGTAAGCTCCATGAATACCTCCTTATTGCCTGGCTAAGGCAAACGGCACATACTAAGAAATGACAACGTTACGGATATATATTCTATTGAAAAACCATCCTCGACAGGACACCGATATAGTATACCTTCACTCTCCGTACTTCGGCAAATACTCCTCCTGTACTTTCGAAAGTTCAGGATTCCGGCTGTCTTTCCCGGAAACCACAACGTCTTCACAGGGCCAGTCAATGCCTATTCCAGGATCAGACCAGAGAATGCCGTATTCATCACCGGGGGCATAAAAATCGGTGCATTTATAGACGACATCCGCCGTTTCGCTGAGTACGCAGAATCCGTGCGCAAAGCCCTTCGGGACAAATATCTGACGCCCGTTTTCGGCAGACAGATAATCGCCCACCCAGCGGCCGAATGTGGGTGACCCGAGGCGGATATCAACAGCCACATCAAATATCTCACCCGTTACCGCGGATATCAGTTTGTCCTGTCCATGTATGAGTTGATAGTGAAGCCCTCTCAGAACCCCGCGACTCGAATGAGAACGGTTGTCCTGCACAAAAACCCTGTCAATT
>Ga0222702_1000598_pt1 | contig 10115 bp, 12 predicted proteins | sample AntAcemetage1504_FD_181152 | JGI IMG/M metagenome (GOLD analysis project Ga0222702, IMG submission 181152) | Saline water microbial communities from Ace Lake, Antarctica - #1504 | ecosystem: Environmental > Aquatic > Non-marine Saline and Alkaline > Saline | place: Antarctica: Ace Lake...
ACAAAGAGGAGCGTACCTGGTCACTTGACCGGAAACGCTGCATCAACTGTAACGGATGCGCTGAGATCTGCCCCAAGGACTGTCTTGAGATGGAGACCGGTTACTTCCATCCGGTGTTGGAGGGAGGGCTGGTTACTGAAACGATTGTTGGTCCACCGGCAGAAGAGCCAGCGAAAGCACAGGAATAATTACTTTTTTTGGGAAATCAGATCGCGATTTCCAATAAACAGTGCCTGAAATATTCATTTCATGCATGTTTTTTTGAATTCATACGCGAGCACAGAGCGAAGATAATCTTTTCCTCTGACCCGCATCGTCCACTGCATTTCGTTGTTTTGCACCGGAGTTAATTCCGAAAAGAGTCCTGAAAGCTCACCCTCCATAAAATAGTGGGTAGAAATACCATTACCACGAAGAAAGGTACATTTCTCGATCTCTTTACCGGAACCATATCTGAAATCATCAACAGAGAATTCCTGGACCGAGAGGATGTCTTCCTGGCGCAGGATTCTGACGATGGCATCTGCTGTCCTCTGCCTCTCTTCTTCATTGAGGTGACCGAGCACATGATGTGCCAGAATGACATCGAACGTTGCGTTCTTTATCGGAAGGTTGCGGATGTCTGCCCCTATAAGTTGAGCACCGGCGCAGTCGTCACGTTTGGCACAGGTATGCAGGGCGGAAAGAGAGATGTCGAGTGCCACAACAGTGGATGAATGTGTGCAGATGGCAGCAAGTGTTTTGCCATTTCCACATCCAAGTTCGAGAACCCAGGCATTTTTTGGTAGTGCCGGAAGTCGTGCGGGGGTGCCGCACCAAACTTGTTTTGATTTCCGGTACTGGTCTTCCCATGCCCTCTGTTGACCGTTCATTATCTCAGAATGTACTGATGAGACCGGGAAAGAAGAAGATGATGGTATCTTCCTTTCATAGACATTTGTTTTTCATATACTGGCCGGTGCAGATACCGTCTGATTCTGTTTTGGTACTGGCCTATTCGTTGGTTTGTTTCTGATGCTTGCCACTGATGCAAAATAATCCGGTGTTGCCAGAGCTTTTTGGACCGACTGGACCGAAATAGTATAGTGTTCTCCACTGGAAAGGGCAAGGTTCAGTGCCCGGCGTGAGTGTGACAGAGAAGCATATCCCGCAAGCCCCCCAGTATACTGGCCCCAGTTTTGGTGGAGATATTCAAGGCGTGCCGGAAATGAACCGACAAGTGCCTGTCGGACATCAGTAGTCCGAATGGCAAATCGTTTTCCTCGAATCACCAGTTCAAGAATCCAGAATTCATGCCCTTCGTCATCTTTGGTAGTATATCTGCTCCGTCTAAGATATCCTGCTTTTTTCATCATCTGAGATATTCTCTCCTGATTTTCTGGTTGCCCCGTGTTGTTTATAATAGTAGGCCGGGCGTGGTGTGAAAGTAAAAAAAGGGCAAAAAATACTTTATTTTGATAAAAAAATGTAATTTGGGGATTTAGAGATAGCAGGACTGAATTGCAATCACTTCAGAACTATCTTTTGCCTGTCTATACTCCTCCAGAGGGTCGTGGTTGACTTCCAGAAACCGAAGTCCCCAGCCGAACTTCCCGAGAATTGCTCTGGCCTGTTCTTCTTCACCGAGAATATAGAGCGCTGCAGCACATGCTTCTACAGAGTTTAACATACAGGGGCGTCCGAAATGACCGGGATTGACTGCCACAAGAAATGGGAGGGCTCGGCGGACTGGAAAGGAACGGATGGCTTCAGTCTCTAAAACTTCCCAGGAGCAGTCAAGCACCGTAATTGAAGGCACAGGATTGTCAGCCGGAGAAAGTGCCTTTTTCGCTGTCGGATCGAGGATGAGTGATCGTTTTTTAATTGCCCGGACGGAGGGAAGCAGTTTGATCATATCTGCACGCTCAAGGCGCTTGACCGTACATTTTTTTGGGTCACAGGAATTGTCGCGCAGAGCATAGAGCGGAATCATCTATCAAAGGTAACGGACAATGGGTAATAAGTGTACGTCTTTGTTGCCCCCTGTATTGTAAATCCTCTCCTCCGGGCTAAAGGGATTACAACTGATGAAGATCGGGAATACTTTGCCCATTGTTTAGAACGCTGCCGTGAATTTGGCGTAGAAGTGGTCTCTCTTCCCTGTCCGGAGACTGAATATCTGGGCATGGGACGCGAACCAGGATCCTATCTTGAGCGGTTGAATACGCAGGATTTTGAGGAGATTCTTCAACAATGTGAGCAGGACGTCAGGGCGGTCATGGACGAAAGGGGCCCGCCGCTTTGTATTGTGGGCGTTGATTCGTCACCGGCCTGTGGGATAAACACTACCTATTATACTGAGGTAAAAGAATCCGGAAGAGGTGCCTTTCTGGGTAAATTCTCTGAAATCCCTGCATTTGATGTGAAAGATTTTTCAGCCTACCGTGTGGCGATTGTTCGTGAAAGTCTGCCATTTTATGGTGAACCTTTGCTCTCTGTACTATGTGAAAATCTTCGCACCCATTGCTTTTTGCCCGTTGAAATCGGGAATCCTCTATTAAGTGGAGAGGATGCAGACTGGGTCATTCAAATCTTAACCAGTGATTCTGAAAAAACGTCAATGCAGCTTTTCCATGGTTTATTGGATTATAAAAATGGGTCTGAGCACAAGCTGGTTGTATATTCTGATTGCGATGAAGTTCTAACCGCTCTGAGAAGAAAATGTGGAATGTAACAAATCTTTGTGGGTTCAAGGAAGCGTAAAAAGATTTTGCCCGTGTGTGTTATGGTGAACACACGGACTATTTCCCTGTATACTGGCTGGATTGGTGTTTGGTACTGTGTGTGCGGGGTGTTACTCTCTGTTTTCCCCATTGCATTGGTATGGTAGGAGGTGTGCTGGAGTTAAAGTTGGTTATGAGTTTGTGCATACATAACCTGGCTGGAGTATGGTGCTCCACCCAACACTACTATGTTGCATAGAATATTATTTAAATGTTTGCCTTAATGCCAAGCGTTAACTCTCGGCATTGTATGAAACAGTGACGATAGCAATAAGTCCTGCAACATCGAATATATGCATTAGATGAACCAGTATCCGGGTGAACTCTCCAGAATTTTAGATATACTTAAAGAGAACCCGCGTGGGATGTCTGTCTCAGACATTGCCGCTGAAATTGGATTAAACAGGAATACCGTTTCGCGATATCTTGATATGCTGCTGATATCAGGACAGGCAGATATGAAGACGTATGGAAAAGCCAAGGTTTTCTATCTCTCCCAGCGTCTCCCGGTCTCTGCGATGCTGGATTTCTCGTCTGATCTGATGGTTGTCGTTGATAAGGATCTTTGTGTTGTTCAGGTCAATGACCGTTTTTGTGATTTTGTGGGCGGAAAACGTGAAGATATTGCAGGGCAACCGCTGCGTGACTCGAATCTTGCGGTGCTCGACCACCCACTGATAATGGAAAAAATCCGTGCTGCTCTTGATGGAAATGAGAGCACAGATGACCTTAGTATCATCAAAGCCGGTCAGGAATCTTTCTATCGGATTCGGATGGTAGCTTCGGTCTTCAATGATGGATCTCCGGGTGTTACGGTCATGCTTGAGGATGTCACCGAGCAGAAAAACGCGGAAGCGGCGCTCATTGAAAGTGAACATACCTACCGGACACTCGTTGAGGAGATCAATGATGCCATCTGGGATCTGGATCAGACTCAGACATTCACCTATGTTAGTCCGAGAACGAACGATCTGCTGGGGTATGAATCAGATGAACTGGTCGGACAGACATTCATGGATTTCCTTGAGAACGGAGATGCCAGAAAGGTCACTGATCAACTGAAAGCTTCCCTTGAGAGTGATAAGGAGGAACGTTGCCTGATAGAGATCCCCCTTCGCCATAAAGACGGAACGGAGGTAATTCTGGAAATGAGTACCTGTACCCGGCATGACATGCTCGGTGAGAAGGTTGGGCACCGGATTGTCTGTAGGGATGCGACCGAGCGCAAAAAGGCATGGCGAAAGGTCTCTCAGTGGAAAAAATTCCTCTTCTCTATTCTTGAAAATATTCCAGCGATGGTCATTGTAAAAGAGACTGATACTGGTGCAATTATTTTTATGAATGCCTCAGCTGAACGGGCACTTGGCGTCACTTCTGATCAGGTGACCGGAAAAACGCCCACAGAAGTATTCACTCTGGACATTGTAGATATTCTTCTGGAAGGCGATGAGGCTGTTCTGGCTGAAAAAGGGGAAGTTCTGGTTGGGAAAGCCGTTATAGAGCGTCCCGGACACGAAACAAAATATGTAATGCGCAGAAAAATTCCACTCTTTTACAAAGGAGAAAATCCAAAATATCTCCTCTCTATTTTCAGTGATATGACTTGGCAGAAGGTTCAAAAGCCAGAATAATTTTTCTTCCTGTTTTTCCCGTTTACTGATCCATACCTTCATACATCCTGAGTGTCAATGGCAGGAATAAGGAATATCTGGAGGCCTGTTTCGATGAAAAAATATAATCTTAATTGTCTATTGATTTTATCATCTCTTCTGGTTCTGGCAGTTTTTGTTGTTCTGCCAGTCTCGGGTGCAACGTTTGATGTTGTGGTACAGGGAGATGATTACGCATTGGCCGGGGTTGCAACCGGCGATCCGGATACTGGTGTCGCTGTCTGGATCTTTGGGAAGAATTATTATCAGTATGACACAACCAGCGTTGAAAATAATCAATACTCCTACGAACTCACTGGTGCTGTAACGGGAGCGATGTCTCTTGGCATGTATTCTGCGTTTATTCAGCACCCGATGTATAACGGAAAGTTCGATGTGTATCCGGAATACAATTCACCGGGGGCCGGGCAGACGAGTGTTGTCTCAACGTCAGGCGATGAATCCTTTATTGTGCAGGGGCCGGGAAGCCTCTCCGGACCACAGGCGGCGTATGCTCTGAAACGGATGCTGGCCTCTACAAATATTGATGATACGGCAGTGGAGAAGGAATTTATGATAGTTACCCCATCAATTTCCCGGAAGGAGATGGTTGTCTATGATGGTGGTGCGGATAATTATGTAATTCTTGGATCCACGAATCTTGCACCGGGGGATCAACTTCTCTATGAGATCCGTTCAGCTGCCTTTCTGCCTTCAACAAAGGGTAATGTAATGCCAGAGAACACTCTTTCCGGGAAGACAGAGATACAGAGCACAGATGCCGGAAATATCTGGATTGTTCCTGTTGATCTGTCTGGGTTTGTTCCTGGGGATTATATTTTTAGGATTGAACACATCGGGACGGAAACTGTTGAGGAGTATCCATTTTCACTGCCGTTTTCATCCACTATCAACGAAGTAGCAGCACAATCAATCAGCACGCCGGTTAGTACGAGTACATCTCCGGGAGTTCAACCAATTGCAACAGAGCAGGAAACCCCTGTACCCACCCAAGCCCCGTGGTCAATGGGAACACTCATTATTGGTGTGCTGGGATCATTCCTGCTCAATGCACGGCATTAAATTATCCTTCTTTTTAAGTAGTACAAGGTTTCACCTATCATCATGGTTACACGCCTGAGAAGATACGGGCAAATTATCGATATATTGGTCAAGTACGGTTTTAGTGTGGGTGCGGACGCTCTGGATCCTGACGGGAGCAGACGTCGGAAATTTCATAGAAATGTGAAGCAGGATGAGCGTTCTGTGTATGAACGGGCACGTCTTGCTTTGCAGGAACTTGGACCCACGTTCGTTAAATTCGGCCAGATAATGGCTTCACGGGGGCAATCATTTCCGCCTGAATTTATTGAGGAGATGAAAAAACTCCACGATGAGGTCGGTCCGGTTCCATGGGAAGAGATCGAGCCGATTCTGCAGGAATATGTTGGTAATGTTGATGAAGTTTTTGAAATTTTTGAGAAAAAGCCCATCGCTGCTGCCTCAATAGGCCAGGTCTACCGTGCCGTTCTGAAAACCGGTGAGGTTGTTGCTGTTAAAGTGCAGCGTCCGGGTATTATTGAGCAAATCAATACGGATATGCTTATTCTGGAATCTATGGCTAAGAGAGTTGAAAGACTCCTCCCGGATTTACGGGTCTATAATCCCACCGGGATGGTCAAGGATTTTAGTATCCAGATAAAACGCGAACTGGATTTTTCCCGTGAAGGAAAAAACTCTGATCATTTCTCCCACAACTTCAAAGATTTCCCGGGAATAAAATTCCCAAAAATTTACTGGGATTACTCTGGCAAACGTGTCCTTGTAATGGAGTTTGTGGAGGGTGTGAGAGTTGATAATGTTGAGACCATCAAGACGATGGGTTATGATACCGTTGCTATTGCTGACCGTGGATTCAGTGCTTTCTTACAGATGATATTCAGGGATGGATTCTTTCATCAGGATCCGCATCCCGGCAATCTGAGGGTGACGCCCAAAGGAGAACTTGCGTTTCTTGATTTTGGAGAGGTTGGTGTTATCCGGCCTGAACGCCAGGATGTTTTCATCAAGCTGATTCTCTCAATTACTGACGGTGATGTGAATACACTGGTAGACTGTTTCGAGAAACTTGGTGTTCAGTTCAGACCTGATGATCTTGATGAAGTAAAGGATGAACTCTTCTTTATGCTTCAGGACGCATCAGGAGGTTCTGAGATCAAGGATTATGATGTGGGTGGTGCCATTGGGTCGATTCCCGAAGTGCTGAACAAGTACCATATTGCGGTCCCGCAGGCTCTGTTTGCCCTTCTGAAGGTCATTGTTATGATCCTTGGGATCGGTATGGAACTCGATCCTAACTTTAACTTCAGCGAAAAAGCCCGACCCTATCTGGGGCAGGTAGTGCACGACAGGCTGTTCTCAGCAAGTGGTCTTAAAAAATCGACTGCCTCCATCTTCGACGGTTTTGAGAATATTATGTCAATTCCAAGTATTCTCAACCGGACCCTGAGTAAAATGCAGGCCGGTCAGATGAAGATTGATATTGCGGTTTCAGAAGTCGAGGATGTCGCGAGAACTATTGAAGAGGCATCTGACAAGTTTCTGGTGGGTGTCATTGGCGGTGCTATGGTCCTCTCAGCAGGCATTGTGGTTCATGCGTCTGACGTTCCGATTGAGGGCGTGATATTCTGGATTGCGATGATTGGCTATTTCATCGCTATTGTTATTGCCATTTTTGCTCTGTACAGAGTGATGAAAGGGAAAAAATAATCCAATAATTCATCCTTATTTTTCTGGTTATTCTTTTTGTAGTGATTCTAGAATATGATCGGAGGTAATGGTTCTTTCAAAGGGAATTTTTAGGTTTGTCAGCTTCATATCAACGACTGCCGTGCCTTTAATCGTAATACTGGCTCCTCTCGTTTTGAAAAATTCTGCCAGAACCATAAGAATTGCCATATTTTCCACGATAACCGGAACAGTAAAGGAAACACTACCGTCGGCAGGAATGCTCTGTTCGCCCATTGTTCCTTTCCCAAGAAACTGGATCCGCTCACCGACCGGGAAGGTGATCTCAAAGGTAACCTCTTTGAGAGTAATGCCAAACGGTGCCTCATTTTTGACGAATAGTAACACATCAAGTTCCATGTGGGTAAAGGAAAGATCACTTAAATATGCGTCCTGAACTTCAATATCACAGGGGACTTCTCCGCTTGCGACCCGGGAAAGAAATGCCATAATAGTAATCTGCCTGTCAGAATGATTAAAGATGCCTGTAATGGCTCGAAAAAGTGTTTTTTTAGGTGTGAGTATAATGGATGATTTCTCTGCAGGGGATCATAGTGTCATCTACTATTTTGGACACGGCCCCGTGACCGCAGCACAGCAACATCTGCCGTCCGGTCTCTTTCTGCCAGGATTGTATAAATGCTGAGATACTTTTGCGTTCTTTTCGGGCGAGTTCACTGTCAACATTTACCGATGTAACCAGAAAGTCTGCAATAGAGTTGTAGGTTTTGCGGTCTTCAGTGAGGCTGGTGAAGTTCATCAGGGTATCAGCTGTGAAGATAAGGCCAAGGTTGGGAGAGAAGAGAAAGACCTGGCCCGCCTGGTGTCCTCCGTGGCATTCAAGGATTTCAAACAAAATGCCACCAAAGAAGACAGTATCAATAACCGGAAAGTCTCCCCGCATTTCTCCGGTCTTTTCTGTCGAGAAGAGATGGATATTTTCTTCACGGGGCGGATTCCAGTGTGAGAAAACAGCTATCATCGTTGTGTAAATTTGTTCGACAATCCAGGATTCGTTCTTTGATCCAAAGGCACGGTTGCCACATCGAATAATTTCACGGGTTATCGGGTGCATCATGGTAGGCAGATTATAGCCACCGGCAGCGCCACAATGATCTGCATCACCATGGGTCGTAATGATGAGTTTCAGCTCATTTTCGAGATCGAGATCCCATGTAGCGGCGCATTGGGTGATATCCTTCTGAAAAATACCATATCCGGTATCAATCATCAGCACTCCTTCAGGAGTTTTCAGGAGGTAGACGCTGCCACCCCCCGGAAGTTGCAGACAATAGAGTGAGATCTTATCTGCCAGATGGAGTATCTGAAGATCACAGAAGAACCCGTCACCTGTTGTCTGGTTGAGGCGCTGTGCATTGAAGAGCATTGTCTCAGTAATCTCTATGGGAGAATTCCCAAGTTTTTCGTGCTCTTCTGTTAAAACCCGAAGGTCAGCAAGGACTCTATTCTGTGCTTCTGTATTTAGATGGGGTAATTCCTGACGTAATATCTGGGAGAATTCCGAAAAAATCCTATCCACTTCTCCATTCACTCCTTTCATGTTGTTTCACCAAGTGATTCTCTGTCTGGTGCAGAGCAATGCTGACGAAGAATGCATAAAACCGTTGGACTGAAAGATACATCAACCTTCTTAAACCACAGGTGATGGTTCTGATAGAGCGCTACAGTGCGAACGTATGAGACTGACGTGCAAAAGAAAAGGGTGATTCTCTCTTAGATGATCCGTTGCATAATATAGAGTCCCCATCCGATGAATTCACGACCATAAGCTGTGTATTCCTCCTGTAACAACCGAAGATATTCTCCGACCTCTTCCACATCGGGATGTTCTGGGTTTTCGCGTATCCAGGCAAGGCAGGACTGCCAGATTGACGATTCATACATATCCCATTCTGTAACGGTGCTGTGCACAACACCGGACAGGCAGTATCCCGCTCCCCGTATTGCTTGGAGGATCTCATATTCGCTAAGGACGTCTGGCCATTCTCTGCTGAATTCAGGTGGCGCAGAAGATCTTTTCCAGTACCTGTCACCGAGTATAATCGTCCCACCAACCGGCACAAGACTTCGCATGGCGTTCAGTGCTTCGTCATATCCTCCCCAGATATAAGCAGACCCAAGACAGGAGGAGACATCAAAGGTTCTGGAAATCGGTAAATATGAGCAATCTGCACAGATTATATCAATTGCTGATGTTTTTGATGAACACGGTAGTGCACTGGCACAATGACAGAAATCGGCTTCACGATCAATGCCAACGCCTGAAACCCCAAAGGTTTCATGCCAGATCTGGAGCATAGTGCCGTTGCCGCATCCAACATCAAGAACCCGGGTGCCTGAATCCAAACCGGCAAGCGAACCAGCCTTTTGGATCTGGTCCGGAGTAACCGGATTCATATGGGAAAGATCACCCTGAGCGATTGAAAAAAATTCAGATCCAGACATAGTATAATGTAGTGTTGCTCAGAATACCAAAAAAGGGTGTGGCTTTCTGTATGGGTTGTATGCAATTTCAAATGATAGGGAAATATCAGGAGATCAGTCAGGCACTTTTTTTGTTCTATATGATCTGTTCAGAGTACAATCTAGTGTTGTGTGGGGGGGTTCCGGGCAAAAAATTATGGCAGTCTAAAGGCCTGATCGTGAACAGATCCGATTTAAGGCAAAAAGGGGCCAATTTCTTTGAAAAAAGTCCTGAAAACATAATATTTGTTAAACAGAGGTTATAAAGAGTATTGGATCGTCTAAAAAAACATAATTTGGACTTGGAATCTAATATAATGTCCAGATCTTGCGTTTCTTAAATGGATGTAGTTAAATCTGCAGAAGTCGAAAGTTACTCTTTATGAAAAAGGATATTGGCAAGATTCTTGGGATTGTTGTCTTTTTGGCACTT